>ENA-OQVM01000221-OQVM01000221.1-marine-metagenome-genome-assembly--contig:-NODE-221-length-94809-cov-7.185829_pt1 | contig 94809 bp, 87 predicted proteins | sample MGYA00237776_ERZ505498 | MGnify/ENA primary metagenome ERZ505498 (study PRJEB26159, sample SAMN06265151) | marine metagenome | isolation source: Helgoland LTER site | place: Germany:Helgoland, sampling... | reverse complement strand
GGTGTTGCTGTCGGGTAATCATGAAAAAATTAGACGTTGGCGTTTGCAGCAATCACTAGTGCGAACCCAGCAGCGAAGACCAGATTTACTGGACCGCCTGGAGCTCAACCCTGAGCAACAGGCTCTACTCAAGGAAATGAGTGCTGCGCTGGCAGATGATGGCAAAGGATAGTGACCATCCTCTCTGTACAGAGCTCTAAAACAGGTGGCGTGCCACCAACCAATGAAAATTGAGGAGCAAGAAATGACTAACAAAGTATCGATAATTGCTGCGATTGAAAAAGAGCAGATGAGCAAAGAAATTCCTGATTTCAGCCCCGGTGATACCGTTGTTGTGCAGGTAAAAGTAAAAGAGGGCACTCGTGAGCGTCTGCAGGCATTCGAAGGCGTAGTATTAGCCAAGCGTAACCGTCAGCTGAACTCTGCCTTTACCGTTCGTAAAATCTCCAACGGTATTGGTGTTGAGCGTACGTTCCAGACTTACAGTCCACTGGTTGACAGCATTGAAGTGAAGCGTCGCGGTGCCGTACGTCGCGCCAAACTCTACTACTTGCGTGAGCGTTCAGGTCGATCTGCACGTATCAAAGAAAAGCTTAGCCGATAAAAACTGGCTTCTAGCCAATATTTATCGTCTAAAGGCGGCTCCGAAAGGGCCGCCTTTTTTAATGTCTAGAATACTCCTCGATACTATCTATTTACCCACCTATCTACCCAACTATTAGTGCATATTCTTTCAGGCTCACGGCTTGACAGCCCGCTGCCATGGTCTATCTTTTAACTTACCACTATAAAATGTGATCAACTTCACGTTTTACATAAAAACAATTCACAGAAATTCCTCGAGATGTTTTGTGAATCCTAGGGAGAAACCTCCAAGGAAGACATCATGAAAATAGCAGTATTAGCGACCCTCTTTGCAGGGTTATTGGCACTAAATCCAGCCCATGCGGGCAGCATCGATCTATTGGCAATATGGAGCCCCGATGGTGTAGATGCGGATGCCGCAGACAATGGCGTGGCCGATCAGTTGTTTTGTGCAAATGCTTGCGGCGGCGCAATTTCCGCTGGTGATCTCAGCGACATTAATGCCAATCAGTTTTATGACAAAAACGGCAATGTCGCAACCGCTCAGGATGATATAGCCGCAGTAACCAATATGTTGGCCTTTGAGGGAGTGGTTATTCCCAGCTTGGCCGGAGATAAAACCGAGAATGGTTTCAGCGGTAAGTCGTTCAACATTGCGGCGGATTTTTCCGGTTATATAACCATCAAAGCCTCAACTCTAGTCTGGTTATATCTGGTTGATGGCGATGGCAGTTCAAATGAGACGGTAGAGGTCACAGTGGGTGGTGATCACGATGTATCCCACTACACTGAATGGGCTGTAGCAGAAGTGCCACTTCCCGCAGCAGCCTGGTTATTCTTATCTGGCTTGGTAGGTCTGCTTGGTTTACGAAAATCATCAAAACAGTAGTCATGCTTCAAATTAAAAGATAACTGATTCACAATTTGAGTGTTACGCAATCGACACAAGCTATCGGTGGCGTACACTCCAGTTCAGGAAATTATTGTTTAGAGTCAGTTTTATCTTATGACCGATCAAATATCACGGATGGTACGTCGTCACGACGCCAAGATTAACGCCTTTTCTCGCCTTATTGATGCGGCGATTATAGGCTGTACTCTGGTGGCCTTAGTGTCGGTGCTCAAACTCAGCTGGGTGCCGCTGTATAGCTGGATGCTATTGATCTCCATTGTGCTGTTTAGCTTTCTCTCTGAGTCCAGTCACAGTAAATCATGGCGCGATATCAGCCTTCGAGCAGAAGTGATTGGCGTAGGCAGTAGCTGGCTGACGATTATCCTAGTGCTGGTCTTGGTCGACGTGATCTTCCACCCCTCTGATCTGTACAACCGCGAGATGGTCTTTTATTGGTTTGTACTCACACCCATAGAGCTTATTTCTTGGCACTCCATTTTGCGCATGGTCTTGCGCCTGTTTCGTCATACCGGAGTGCGTGCGCAAACCGTGGCTATTTACGGCGCCACTGAATTGGGCGCCGGTCTTGAAGGTCGGATTCAACATATGCCCTGGTCCGGATACAATTTCGTCGGCTATTTTGATGACCGTAAAACCAATGGCACGCGACGCTTTATATCCGATTCCAGTCTTATTAAAGGTGGCTCTCAAGAGCTTATTGAGCAGGCCAAGGCCGGTAAGATAGACACCATCTTCATCACCCTGCCCCTGGCCGCTGAAAAGCGCATCAAGCTACTGCTCAATGAATTGGCCGACACTACAGTCTCTGCCTACATGATGCTCGACCTATTTAGTTTTGATCTGCTCACCGCCAGCTGGCTGGATATCCAAGGGATGCCGGCGATTAGTGTATTTGAATCACCCCATACTGGTCTGGATAATTTTGCTAAACGTTCCCTCGATCTAGTCGCTGGCAGCATGATCCTAGGACTGATCGCCATTCCCATGCTGTTAATTGCCCTGGGGATCAAGATGACTTCAAAAGGGCCGGTACTCTTTCGCCAGAAGCGTTACGGTATCGGTGGCGAGCCGATCACGGTGTGGAAGTTCAGAACTATGACCGTTATGGATGCCGGGGACAAAAATCTTGTTCAGGCATCCAAGGGTGATAGCCGCATTACCGCCTTTGGCGGATTTTTACGCAGAACCTCACTGGATGAGTTGCCACAGTTTTTAAATGTTATCAGCGGCACCATGTCCATCGTTGGTCCACGCCCCCACGCCATCATTCACAATGAGTTCTATCGCACCGCAATCCACGGCTACATGCTGCGTCACAAGGTTAAGCCCGGTATCACCGGTCTGGCCCAGATCAAGGGCTACCGCGGCGAGACAGACACTCTGGCGAAGATGGAAGGGCGGATCAAATATGACCTCGAATATATTCGCAGCTGGTCGCTCTGGCTCGACATCAAATTGATTGTCATGACAGCCTTTGGCGGATTTCTCAACAAAAATGCTTACTAGCAATTGACCCCGGACCTGCGGCTTCTTGAGAGTGCAATAAGGTCTACACTAAACTGAAGGAATAGACAGGAAGGACATCATGGATATGATAGCGGGACAGCAAGGCCAAAACATCAGCAAAACATTAAACGGCAAGTTAAGAATACTCTTTGTGACCGTAGCGGTAGCCTTTTTAGGGCTGTCCCATATTGCGGCCGCAGACAGCTACAAGCTCAACCCCGGTGATGAGGTAGAGATATCAGTTTGGAACGAAGAGAACCTGCAAAAAACCATCACCGTGCTACCGGACGGTATGATCTCTTTTCCCCTGGTCGGACATCTCCAAGCCGCCGGTAAAAGTGCCTCCGAAATTGAAATGACCATCGCCGCAAAACTCGACGCCTATATCGCCGACCCAGAGGTCAATGTCACAGTTACCAGCACTCGAGGCAATGTTGTTTTTGTTGTCGGCAAGGTTTTAAAGCCTGGCCCCATTGTTATGATCCAGTCCACTACTGTGATGCAAGCGCTGGCCATGGCCGGAGGGCTCAACGAGTTTGCCTCAGCCAACTCGATCAAAATTATTCGTCGGGGCGACATTGCTGCTGGCGCGGGCGAAGAAACATTGCTTAAGATTCGTTACTCCGATCTTGAGAAGGGCAATGACCTCGCCTCCAACCACATTCTTAATTACGGAGACGTTATTGTCGTCCCATAAATAGCAAGGATCCGCTATGAACAAGACTATTAATCAAATTGCTCTGGCCGTCGCAGTCGCCTTCGTGCCTTGGGTCTCAAGCGCCGCAACCTGGGTCGCAGACTACAGTATCGATGCCGATGCCACCTATGACGATAATTTCTTTATGGGTGAAGTGGAGCAGGACACGGTGATCTACCAGCTCAGGCCTGAGGCCACACTGAGCTATGTCTCACCGGTGGCCAAATCACAGTTCGATGCACGGGTAGCTCTAAAGCGCTACTCAGAGTTTGATCAATTTGACTCCGAAGACCCGGCTTTTGATTGGAAGAATAGCTATAGAACTGAGCGCTCAACCTGGGGAATTAATTTCGGCTACAGCGAAAATTCCCAGCGCGATGCGGCAGAGCTGGATACGGGAAATTTTGATTCCAATAGTATTGTTGAAACGGTCTATGTGAATCCTAGCGTGAGTTTCGACCTCACTGAAAGAGACCAGTTGGGTATTTCTCTTAATTACACCGAGCGGGATTATGACACCAACGATTTCTCCGATAATGAAAACCAGAGCATTGGTCTAAATTGGCAGCATCGCATAAACGAAGTACTAAGCTCCACCGCCATGGTCAGTTTCTCCCAATATGACGCTGACAGGCAGGCTGTTAGCGCCAATCAAACCGATTATTTGCAGACAACCGTTGGTTTTATTTACCAACATTCCAAGGCCATGACTATTAATGGCAGCCTCGGTCATTTTGAGACTGACAGTGAAGCACAACTGTTTTTTGGCCCCATAGTGCTGGTCACTGACACCGAATCAAGCGGCACGCTGCTGCAACTAGGGGTTAGCTATAGCTATGAAAAGGATTTGTTCAGATTTAACCTGTCTCGAGGACTTTATCCATCCAGCCAGGGTGTGGTGGACGAGCGGGACAGTGTTGGCCTGGACTACGAACATCAGTTTAGCGGGCGTAGCACCAGCGGTATTAATATCTCCTGGCATAACTCGGACTCATTGTTAGACGAGCGCGAGACAGTCACTCTGTCACCCTTCTATCGCTATCGTCTCACCGAAAAGCTGCGACTACAGACCACCTATATCTTTAGGAGCTTTGATCGCGAGTCAACAGCCACTGAAGTTGAGTCCAATCGAATTAGAGTTGGCTTGCGCTATAGCTTTTAATTAATCGTTTTTAATAATAAGAAAAAATCGACAAAAAGGACGCTGTACCCACATGGAAGAAACTGACAAGTCGCTACTCGATTACTGGGATATGCTGCGCAGGCGCAAACGCTATATTATTATCGCGTTTCCCCTGTTGCTTGCTTTGAGCACTGCAGTCGCATTTTTACTGCCGCCGATTTACCAATCCGAAGGGGTTATCCTGATCGAAAGTCAGGAAATTCCTCAAGATCTGGTGCGCTCCACAGTGACCAGCTATGCCGAGCAGCAGATTCAGGTGATTAAACAGCGGATTCTCACCAGCTCACGGATTCTCGAAACCTTGGACAAATATAAAGTCTATGAGGATGAGAGAGAGGGCAGCACCATCTCCCTGCTAGTGGAAAAATTCCGCAGTGCAGTCGGTGTGGAAATGATTAATGCCAATGTGATTGACCCCCGCAACGGCCGCGCGCAGCGGGCCAGTATCGCTTTCCGGGTGTCATTTATGGATGAGTCTCCGGATATTGCGCAAAAGGTCGCCAATGAACTGGTTACCATGTTCCTCGACGAAAATGTAAAGACCCGAACCGGCAAAGCTGCGGACACGGTCAGCTTCCTCAGTGATGAAGCCAATAAAATGCAAAAAACCGTGCAGGCTCTTGAGGAGCAAATTGCCAATTTCAAACTCGAATTTGGTGATAGCCTGCCAGAGTTGCTGCAATTTAATCTATCGATGATCACCAGTCTTGAGGAGAAAATCAGCGGGCATCAGTCAGAGGCAATCCGGCTTAATGATCAGATTCACTACCTGAGCCTCGAACTGGCGAGTATGGATCCTTACGTAGCCAGCAATGATGGTGTCACCACCCTCAGCAGTCAGGTCCGACTAGCCCAGTTACAGAGTGAATTAAACAGCCTTGAGAACAAGTATTCAGCGTCACATCCAGATATAAAACGTTTGACTCGCGAGATTGGAGCATTGAAAAAAGAGGTCGCCGCCGACTCATTATTTCAACCTGAGCAGGATATGAGTGAAATCTCAAATCCACTCTATCGCCAGATTAAAATCAAAATCGATGTCACCGAAAAAGAGTTGGCCCGAACCAATTTGGACCGGGTGAAAATGCAAACCGAAGTAAAACAATATCACGGGCGAGTTTCACGCACCCATGAAGTGCAGCGCAGTTACGATGATATGACCCGAGACTATGAAAGCACCAAACGTAAATATCAGGAGCTGCGCGCCAAGCAGTTCGAAGCTGATGTCGCCCAAACCCTTGAGTCGGAAAACAAAGCCGAGAGCTTCACTCTGATCGAACCGCCCCAGAGACCTACCGAATCCGTAAAGCCAAACCGCCCCAAGCTGATGCTGATGGGCCTGTTCCTCTCTGGTGGTATTTCAATAGGTCTAGTGTTGTTAGCTGAGATGCTTGATCCAGCAATCAGAAGCATCAAAGACATCACCCGTATCACAGGTGCAGAGCCACTGGCGCTGATACCTCTAATGTTAAGTGATGAAGACTACAGTAAAAAGGGCCGGTCGCGGAAGCGACTGATTATATTCGCGGCGCTACTGCTGTTCTCCATGTTTGGCATCGTCCATTATTTTGTTCTCAGTCTCGATATTGTCTGGTTCAAAATTATGGCCAAAATTAACATGCTGTAGGTAATCACTATGTCGCGAATTCACAAAGCACTGGCAAAAGCTAGAGAGAAACGCCAAGAGCAAAAACGCAGTATCGGCAGAGGCTCGCCGCTGGAAAAAATTGTCTATACCGATAGTCAGGTCGTGCCTATCTCTCACAAAGAGCTGGAAAAAAATCGTGTGGTCTCGCGCTCCGCCCACGACCCTAGGTCACAGCTTTTTAGAACATTGCGCACTACCATTTTGAAAAAAATGCGCAGTCATGATTGGCGTAGTATTGGCATCATCTCCCCATCGCCCGGTGAGGGCAAATCACTGGTGGCCAGTAACCTGGCGGCCGCCGTCGCCATGGAAGTGAACTACACCGCACTACTAGTGGATATGGATTTGCGCAATCCAGGCATCAGCAACTATTTTGCTGTTGAGCCCAAGTTGGGATTGAGCGACTACCTTCAAGGGGATGCAGAAATTGGTGATCTGCTAGTGAATCCAGGTGTCGACCGCCTGATGCTGTTGCCAGGTCGTGGCAGCCTAGACAACTCATCCGAGCTGATCTCCAGCCCACGAATGGTGTCGCTATTTAGCGAACTCACCCAGCGCTATAAATCACGCATTGTTATCTATGATATGCCTGCGATTTTGCCCCGGGATGATGTATTGACTGCACTGAACCATGTGGATTGCTTTTTATTGGTAATCGAAGAGGGATGCAACTCAGAGATCGATATTCGCAAGGCCATGCAGTCCATGCAGAACGCCAATATTATCGGCACCGTGGTGAATAAATCACAGACTGTCGAATCGGGATATATGCCATCTCAGGCTTAGAACACCGGACCTATTCAGGGATTGAATAAAGTATGTATAAAGAGTTTTTTAAGTTAAAAGAAAAACCATTTAGTCTGAATCCAGACCCGGAATTTTTGTTTCTGAGTAAAAATCATATACGCGCTCAGACCATGCTTGAATATGGCTTCCACAGCCAGGCCGGTTTTACCGTTATCACCGGTGATATAGGTGCAGGCAAGACCACGCTAGTCCATTATCTGCTCGGCCAAGAGGGCGACGAGGTCGTTATAGGGGTGATCAATAACACCCACTCCTCATTTGGCAATCTGATGTCATGGATACTCGATGCCTTTGATCTTGAAGAACCGAGCCCCGAGAGCGCCAAAAAGCTGCGCAAGTTCACCGAGTTCGTGATGGATCAGTATGCCGACGGCAAGCGTGTGCTGTTGGTGATTGATGAAGCCCAAAACCTCTCCGAAGAAACCCTCGAAGAGCTACGCTTAATCTCTAATATGAATATCGCAAGCGACGTATTTTTGCAGTTAATCCTTATTGGTCAGCCCGAATTAATTGAAAAGCTCAATGACCCACGCCTAACCCAGTTTGCTCAACGGATAGGCGTCGACTTTAATCTGCGCCCGATGGACTATGTAGATACCGGTAAATATATCTTCCACCGTCTAAAGGTCGCCGGCAGCACTAAATCCATATTTACCAGTGATGCGATTGCCGCCATCTTCTGCTTCTCCGAGGGCGTCCCGAGGCGGATTAACACTCTTTGCGATATGGCTTTGGTTTATGCCTTTGCCGATGAGCGCAGGAGTATCAATGCCCAGCTAATTATTGATGTGATTAAAGACCGTAACCTTTCCGCGGTGATCAGGCCTACGGCGTTGCAATCGAAAGAGGTTCAGGATGTTGCGCACTGGTTGCAGGAGGTTAAGGGTATTAGCATTAGTGAGATGTTACCGGAGCTGGAGACAGCATCCTAAATGGATCAGATCGAAGGCGATGGATTAAAGGGTGGTTCAATCTCTATTGGGGTCTTTGCTCACAATGAAGAGAATAATATTCTCACCACCTTGGAGAGTCTTGCTGCCCAGGATATTTTCCAGCTACCACTATTTTCCAGTTTAAATATTACGGTGTCTGTATTGGCTAATGGCTGTACCGATACCACTGTTCCGATCGCTACCAATTATCTAAAAAGCCAATCTAGCTTCAAGGGTCAGGTCGTTGAGATTAAAAAGGCCGGCAAAAGCCATGCCTGGAATCAGTTCGTTCACCGCCAGGAATCTCAGGATGTCGACTACTTTATCTGCATCGACTCGGATATTGAATTTGGCAGTAGCGCCGTACTATCAACCTTAACCAAACGATTGAGCCATAACGATGAGGCTTATCTCGCTGTCGATATGGCTAAAAAAGATACTGAACTCAAAGCACAAAAAACCCCTTTCGAAAGGCTTTCTCTACTGTTTTCTCGTTTTATGAGGCAGGGAAGTACTGCTGTTGCAGGGTCTTTGTATTGCGCCAAAGGCGATATATTACGGCGAGTGCATATGCCTGACGGTCTGCCGGTTGAAGATGGCTTCTTGCGAGCCATGCTAGTCACCGACTTATTCACCCAGCCAGATAATACTAAGCGAATCCTAGTGGTCGATGATGTATGGCATTACTTTACGCCGGACTCGTCGCTCAAATCTTTATTTCGCCATGAAGAGCGTCTTTTGATAGGAACTTTTATCAATTCAGTGATCTATGGTTTTCTCTGGCGTGAAGTTCCAGCTACAGGCTTGGATGCCGGGGTTTTGATCGATCGCAGGAATAATACTCATAGCGATTGGCTGAAGCAGTTAATCGACGAGTATAAGGTCAAACATTACTTCTTTATTCCACGGAAATTTTATTTTAAGTACTTTTCAAAATTAAAAAATATCAGTATTGCCCGGCGAATTATTTTGTTTCCGGTAATTTTAGTAGCGAGCCTTGTTCGATCTATATTGCTGGTAAAGGTTGAGAGAAAGTTGGCAAAGACATCCGGAATAGGGTTTTGGTAAATATGCTCAGCTTTATATTGAGGGCTAGCGATGCCTAATACTTTTGCTTATATCATGCTGTTGTTATGGCCTTTGGTAGCACTTGTCTTATATAAGAAAAACCCGGTTCTCGAAGCAACTTTTTGGACTATTGTCGGGGGCTACCTGCTGCTTCCCCAAGGTGTTGATATCGATTACCCGCTCATTCCGGCGCTGGATAAAAACACAATACCGGCTATATCGGCTTTCTTTGGCTGTCGATTTATCGCTAATAAAAAAGTGACATTTCTTCCTTCGGCAAGTATTGAACGAAACCTAATGCTTTTATTTGTTCTTGGTTTGACCATTACTGTGATGAAAAATGGTGATCCAATTGAAGAGGTCGGTCGGTTTATACCAGGGCTGAGCTACTATGATCTTTTTTCGGTAATAATCTCTAAGTATCTGCTTTTATTGCCTTTTATTCTGGGTTTACAGCTAATTAGAAGTCGTGAAGATCAGATTAGGGTTCTGTCTCTATTGGTAATCGCTGGTTTATATTATTCATTGTTAGCGTTGATTGAGATTCGTCTAAGCCCCCAGCTGCATAACTGGATCTATGGTTTCTTTCCTCATACCTGGGGTCAGCAAGTGCGCTATGGCGGATTTCGGCCAGTAGTCTTCTTAGGCCATGGTCTCTGGGTTTCTATTTTTCTAACAATGGTTTTAGGTGCAGCTATAACCTTATCCAAGGCGAAGCTAACCGTTACTCGATTTTCAAATAGCCATATTATTTTGTATCTGATTGTGGTGCTGGTGTTATCGAAAGGCTTTGGGTCGATGATCTTAGGCGCCGTGCTATTTTTCTGCCTTAAGCTACTGGCGGATAGAGTCTCAGTTAAGATCGCCTTATTGATAGCTATTACAGCAATGACCTATCCACTGATGTCCGTTTTGGGGCTTTTCCCCCATGAATCCTTAGTTGAGTTAATCAATACCGTAGATTCTAGGCAGGGCGGATCTCTGCAGTTTAGGTTCAATCAAGAGGGCTGGCTGCTTGATCGTGCCCTGGAACGACTCTGGTTCGGTTGGGGCGTCTGGGGTAGAAATCGACTGGCTGATTCAGTGATTGATGGCTATTGGATAGGCTTGATAGGCATGTATGGTGTGGTCGGGTTTATGTCAATTTTTGGTCTAATGTTTGTCTCACTGTGGAAGGGGGCGAGCTGCTTTAATCTGATTAGTGATCATAAGGAAAGAGCATTGCTCGCTGGGCATTTGCTGATGTGCGCGCTGATTATGCTCGACCAAATACCCAACCACTCAGAGAATCCACTTTTTTGGTTGTTATTTGGCGGGTTAATTGGCCGTCAGCGATACATTAAGCAGGTTCAGGCCGAAGGTCCGAAGGCTAAATCGCCGGATAATATAGCGGTGGGAATCTAGTTTGATGTCCTTTTATTCAGTGGCGCGTTCACCAGGTCTAGTTACAGAGTGACTACTGGAGCGAAACGCAGTCGAGCTTACTCGGGCACCATCTGGTCAGTGTTGGGCTACGGCGGCAGTCAGGCGATAAGGCTTGCGAGTAATCTAATACTCACACGGCTTTTGTTTCCCGAGATATTTGGTCTTATGGCGCTAGTTCAGGTCATTTTGCAGGGCTTAAAAATGATGTCGGATATTGGTATTTCGACATCGGTGATTAGAGATGAGCGTGGCGATGAGCCTGATTTCTTAAACACCGCCTGGACACTCCAGATTATCCGTGGCCTGCTAATTTGGTTTATCAGTGTTTTAGCGGCCTACCCCATGGCTGTGGCCTATGACTCTACAGAGTTAGTCTTGCTGATCCCCCTAGTGGCCTCCACCGTTATCTTTCAAGGCTTTACATCCCCGGCAGTGTTAAGCCTCAAGAGGCATATTCAGCTAGATAAGTTGTTGTTATGGGAGATCAGCAGCCAGTTTATAACCACAGTAATCACCGTTTCAGCCGTGTGGCATTTTCGCTCTATATGGGCCATTGCCATTGGTGGACTAATTGGAGCATTTCTAACTTGTCTGCTCTCTTATAAATTGCCCTATAAGCACAGTATAAAACTCTCTATTGATCGAACATCTGCCAGCACAATGCTATTTTTTGGCAAATGGATCTTTGTCAGCTCATTGGTAACGCTAATTATTAATAAAGGTGATGTCTTAGTTTTAGGCCTGTTCCTCAGCAAAGCCGATTTGGGTGTCTTTGCTATTGCAGCCATATGGTCGCGCATGGCCTATGAGCTGCTACAAAAAATCAATCAACAGGTTATGACGCCCCTTTATGCAATGGCATTTCGAGAGAATAGAGCCTCAGTAAAGGCGCAGATGGCCAAGACAAGGGTTAGGCTTTTGGCGCTTTCTCTACCAATAATCATAGCTCTTGTGTTTGGTGGGCAGCTGCTGATTGATATTCTCTATGACCCAAGATACCAGTCGGCGGGCTGGATGTTGCAAGTGCTGGCTGTGGGAACTATTGCCGCAGCGATAACCGCCACATCGGCGAATGCCTTACTCTCTTTCGGTGATTCATTCGGCTATATGATTTTTCAGGTGGTATCCGGTGTCTTACTGGTCATCTGTATGCTGGTAGGAGGCTCAGAATATGGGGTTGCAGGGCTTATCGCTGGAGTCTCGATCTCCAAGTTTATCTCTTATCCGGTACTGGCGGTCTTTCTAGTGCGACATAATATCTGGTTGCCAAAAGTGGATGGAGCCGCGGTTCTTTTTACCGCTGTCGTAATCGGCCTTGGGTTTTGGTGGCTAGGCGGCTTAAATATTCCTCTGACTAATAATGGCTAGTCAGGCTTTGAGGTGATCGGCTAGACGCAAGCACAGCTGAATAATGGGCATGGTTGGATTGCATGCGCCACCGGTAGAGAAAACACTACTGCCAGCAATGTAAAGATTGTCGAGACCATGAACCTTTGAATTTCGATCAACAACACCATACTTGGGATCATCTGACATCCGAGTAGTCCCCATATGGTGGGCATGATGGCCAAACTTAATCTCTTGCTCAGGGTTAAGTATGAAATCAGCCAGCCTAATTTGACCTAGCCCTGCATTGGAAAACTCTTTTGCCATAGTGAGTGCAGCTTGGCGGATTGTATTCTGATCATAGGCACCAATTTGCCAGTTAAGCTGAGCTTTTAGAAGGCCGAAGCTATCGGTTGTGTCCCCAAGGCTCACCCTGCTATCAAGATTGGGCGCCTGTTCAATTAGAGTGCCAATGGTTCCCATTCCCGGACATTTGAAATCACTTATAAACTGGACCTTGTCTTCGATTTGCATCTGGCAGGCAAGGTTTTTAAAGAATGTTTTTATCGCCTTTGTGCGACCATAGGATTTAACCGAGCTGACAATACTCATGGTGATATTTGACTTGCCAATGCTGGAGCTTTGGCAAAATTGATCATCAGTAAAAAACTGTAATTTGGTAAAGGCCTCTGGTTCCCGGTATAGAAATGATCCTATAGGCACATTTAGATGCTCCATAAAGCAGCGCCCAACCATATCAGTCCTATTACCAATACCCGATTTAATCTGCTTATTGCAATTCAGCATAAATCTCGGTGTCTCGAGACCGCCGAGACATAATATAAATGTATCGGCTTTTACCGGGGTGCTCAGTCCATTGTAATTGGCTACTTGGATATGGGTCACAGCCTGATGAGATTGATCTAATTTTATATCCACTGCGGTCGCATTGAAAAAGCAGTGGATGTTCTCTGAAGCAGTAATCTGATCAATGTATTTAGCCTGGAACCTAGTGGGTGGACTCTGGGCAAAGGCGTCGGGATAAAAGTGATCTTCAAGGCTGGGTTTGTTGATCGGTTTGAAGCCCGCGTCAGGGTCAAGATCCAAAATAGTCATGGCTTCGGGCAGGTAGGGCTCGATTTCGCCGTAGCGAATAGGCCAGCCTGGCAGGCCGTTAATTGAGCGATCGTAAAAGTCGGATTTTTCGAAAGGGCGGCAGCGCCCCGACCAATGATTTGACGTACCGCCGAAATACCTTAATCGCGTGTACTTTGGCCATGCATCATGACCCACTGATTCACAGTCATAAAGTTCTTGGGATCTATCTGAGTAGCTCAGCCCACCCGCCTCAAGTAAAAGCACCTTTTCACCGCTGGCTGCGAGCTTCAGTGCCAGAGTCATTCCTGCGGGGCCGGTGCCGACAATGCAGCTGTCATATTCGCCGTCTATATTACTCAGAAGGTTGAAATCTTGAAGCATCTTATTTCACCCTCTGGGCCAGCGCTGAGCGCGTTATTACCCAGCCGTCTACGGCAACGAATTGATTATCTACAGGGACTATCTTCTGCTGCAATAGCCTGTTCGAATTGTCTGGCATTGTTTCTGTGGCAGCTAGCCGAATAGGCACTGCGGCTAGACAGAATGAAGTAAAGACTGTGCGGCGGGTGACTGATTTAGGCATATTGAGATCTCGCTTATATGGCCTATAAATGTAGCCTATAAATTGACACTAAGGGCTGTAGATCTGGAGCCCGCATCGGCGCCGCCTTTCTTTGCCGGCAAGGCTGGGGATCATTAATGTGAGCTATGTTCAAGTTCGCACTCCCATTGCCAACTTAGGTCACGCTATCAGAGATCTTTTACCACAGCTGAAATTGAGGACTTTACTATCCGTACTTCTGAGGTTTTTAAGTAATTAATTAGTAACTAGAGTGCACAGCTATGAGCTATTTGAGTAAGGTTTTGTTCCTTGTGGTGTTTATAGGCTTAACCGCCTGTAAAACGAGTCCAGAGGTTGACGATAGTTCAACAGCGGGAGACTTATCCATAAGCTCAGCTGCTACAGCAAATAGTGAGAGTTCGGATCAGTCCCAAGCTCAGGCTGCTGCACAGGATCCAGTAGTCAGCACAGCAGATACAGACTCTGATGCCGTTCTGACAGAAGAATATACTGTAAAGGCTGGCGAATTTAACTTATATCCCCGTGAGACCAGTGGCTGGGACAGCGGTGGTTGGTCAATTCTTACACCCTCCGAAGACAGCCGATTAATCTACGTGAGTTCATCAGCTGGTGACGATGAGACGGCCGAGTATTATGCGCCACGTGATATATCTGATATCCAAGCCCCGGGGCTTATCAAGCCATTCAAAACAGTGCATGCGGCACTTGATCAAGTACGCGATGACTATCCTGACTGGATACTGCTACTCCGTGGAGATACGTGGGAGTTAGTCGATCGAGTTGCCCTAAAGAGTGGTCGTTCGGTAACTGAGCGTTCAGTGATTACTGCTTATGGCGATAGTGGCGGGCGTCCGCTACTGAAAAGTAATGAGTCAGAAATTCTGCGGATCTGGGCTGACGTCAGTTATGTGGCAATTGTCGGCTTGGGGTTAAAGGCCCACAAGCGTGACCCTGAATCTCTCGATTTTTCCGGATGGGGCAACGTTGCCGACAGCATTGGACTGCGTATTTATAGCCCGGAAGGCACCGTGATGGGCTCTGTATTAATCGAGGGTAATTATTTTAACTTCTTCACTAAGGGCATCAATGTCCAGGGAGGGGGTTCCCATCACGATATCGTTGTACGGAGAAATATCGTACGCAATTCATACAGCGAAAAAGCCCACGCCCAGGGAATGTATGCCTCTCATGCCTCAGTTTTGTTAGAGGAAAATATATTTGATCACAATGGTTGGTACAAGAAGCAGGAAGGCAGTGGCAACGAGGAGGCTGAAGGGCAGGCCACCATGTTTAACCATAACACCTATTTTTCTGAGGCCTTCCACAGCAAATTTATTGGCAATATATTCCTTCGATCTTCAAGCATTCAAAACAAATGGGCTGCAAACTCTGATAAAGACGGTACTCTAGACTCGGTTGAATCTCATGACCTATGGATGGAAGGGAATCTTTATGTCGGTGGTGAAATAGGTATCAGTGCCGGTGGCAATACCGATCATGACACCGGACCGCGCTGGGAAAATGTCACGATTCTAAACAATGTGTTGTTAGCCATTGGCCGTGACCAGCCAACCAATAGAACTTTGGGTTGGTACATAGATGCCAGTGATTGGCAGACAGGCTCTATCTGTGGCAACTACCTGCTAAACAATGACAACCCTCTGGTTACCAATCTTTATGGAATCAATCTTGCTGGCCACAGCTCCAGTGTCAGCATCTCAGACAATACCATTCATGGTTTGATGAGGGATGATCCGGGCAGCAATACCGCGGCTATTACAGTAGATTCTGAAGAGAAAACGGATATAACAATCGATGGCAATAATGTTCAGCTGGCCGGGAGTAATATGCGGGTCGTGCTTGCCGACAATTCTTCATCGGTTTCCTTCGACGGTAATAAGTATTTTTCTGCCGCAGAAGCTGGCCAGTGGTTTAAGGCCAATGGCAGCGATGAAGACTTTGATTCATGGACCCTGGCCACCAGCGATATAAACTCTACCGTCGAGCAGGACAGCTTCTCTGAACCTGGGCGAAGCTTCGAGACATACCTGGCATTAATTGGTGCATCTGGCTCAATAGATACCTTTGTCGACCTAGTCGCTGATCAATCTAAGGAAGCCTGGGCTCGAGACTTAACTGCTGAGGCCATCTCTGAATACATCCGTGGTGGTTATGGCGGCCTGACCTGTTCTATATAACTGAGGATGCAGTGCAATCATTAATGGGTACCACCACTACCAATACTCCAACTAAACCAACGGCAGAATAAAATAACCAATCGCCTTTCCATGTCTATACTTTAATGCATGGTATTTGCCGGCAGGGCAGTGAGTTGATGACTGCTACAGAGGGTGAATGATTAAGCGAAGTTTAGTGGAGCAAGTGTTAGGGTATGAATAGAGTGTTTTTCCTGTTGTCTTGTTTTAGGCTATCTATGCGTATTGGTTTATCCCAGCTGCAAGATAAGCTGTGGAACCTTGTACGATCAGCTAAATATCGTGTCCCGAAGAAAATTAGAACTGACTCCTCGACGCTACTTTTTCTCTATTATCCCAACGCGATCGCTGAGTCTCAATTATATCCCTTTCATGTTAGTCGCAAAATACTTCGTAAATTATTAGGCTTAGAGCTTAAGGTATGTCCTGTCGGTTCATGGGGCCAGCTGGAGATGACAGAATCCTCTCAGCCCAAAGTCATCATTGTCCAGACGCATTTTCATATTGCGGCTCAGGATCTCGACGATCTTTTTAGTCAGCTTAAAGCCAGCTGTCCCCAGGCAAAGATAATCTTTTTCGATTGGTTCGCTGCATCTGATCTGCGCCTGGCCTCGACACTTGATCCGTTTATCGATACCTATGTTAAGAAAACCGTTTTTATGAATATTGACCAATATCGAGCGTCCTATTTTGGTGATACCAATCTAATGGATTACTACGGGCATCTCTATCAATGCGAGCATCAGCGCCAGCAATATAAAGTTCCCGAATCAATTGACCAAAAAATAACCACGGGCATTGGGTTTATATCCGCCCCTTATCTATACAGCCTATTCTCCTGGGCGGAGATGCCGAAAAATCAGCGCCCCATCGATCTAAATGCACGCTTTGCTAGCCGTGGCAGCGGTTGGTATAACGCCATGCGTTCAGCCGCTTTAAATAAGGCATCAGCCTTATCGACTGATTATGCTGTGGCCCAAGGGTCACTGCCTAGGGCGAAATATTTGCTAGAGCTTGGCCGCTCAAAGATTACCTTTAGCCCCTTTGGTTATGGCGAAATATGCTGGCGTGACTATGAAGCTATGGCCCTTGGAAGCCTCTTGATTAAGCCTGATATGAGCCATTTAAAGGTCAACCCCGATATTTTTATTCCCTATGAAACCTACATTCCCCTTGCTTGGGATCTATCCGATTTTGACGGAAAAGTCGTTCACTACCTTAACAGTCCAGCGGAGAGATTGCGGATAACCAGAAATGCCTATGAGGTAGGCCATCAGTTTGTTCGGCAGAGACAATTTATTGATCATGTTAAAGATTTGGTTTAAAAGCCTTGATCTAAAGCCTTGACCTAAAGTCTTGGCAAAAAAACAGCAGGAAACCTAAATGTGAATTTAGAAAATACAATTATTATTGTTAACTTTAAAACTCCAGAATTGACTATTGATTGCATTGAATCTTTGCAGTCAACTGGCGCTTTAAATTGCAGTCAGGTTTCGCTTATTGATAACCATTCTATGGACCACTCTATGAGTGAAATTGAAGCTCATATAAATACACTGGCATTGCAGAACTCGGTTTCATTGCATGAGAGTCCCATCAATGGCGGCTTCTCTGCTGGCAATAACATTGGTATCAAAAAAGCCTCAAGTGAATATGTATTGCTGCTCAACAGCGACACACTAGTTCGGCCCGGGGCTATTGAGCTGTTAGTGAAAACTCTCGAGGACAATCCTGAAATAGGTATGGCTAGCCCCCGCCTGGAATGGCTTGATGGAGCGCCACAGGAAAGCTGTTTCAGGTTTCATCGGCCGATTAATGAATTGATCCGGTCAGCTGCAACCGGGCCAATTACCAAGTTATTTAAGCGCTATGAGGTGCCTTTGGAGGTCTCTAATGAGGTCTCTTCCCCTGAGTGGACAAGCTTTGCCTGCGTGCTTATCCGTCGGCAGGTGTTTGAGGATATAGGTCTTTTAGACGAAGAGTTCTTTATGTACTTTGAGGATGTGGATTTTTGTAAACGAGCCTATAAAGTGGGCTGGAAAATCATTCACAATCCAGCAGCCCATGTCGTACATTTACGTGGTGGCAGTTCTCCTGTTAAGAGCCAGGCCGCTAAGAAGAAGCGCTTGCCGCGCTATTTTTATGAGTCGCGAGCACGTTATTATTTTAAGCACTTTGGGCGCTTTGGCTTGTTTGCGGCCAATATGTTCTGGCATCTCGGCTGGCTTGTAGCAATGGGCCGAAAGCTTGTCAATAGAGCTTATCAGCCTAATGTCTGCGAAAAGCAGTGGCGTGATATCTGGACTAACTTTGCTAAGCCAGCAGCGCCTTATATTCATCCGGACAATTATTTATGAGCAAGCCTGTTATGAGCAAACCTGGCCGTTCACCTGATTTTATTATTATCGGCGCCATGAAGAGTGCCACCAGTACATTGCACAAACAGCTGAGTGCTCAGCCCGGCATTTTTATGTCGACGCCAAAAGAGCCGAACTTCTTCAGTGATGACCCAATTTATAAGAAAGGTCTAGGTTGGTACCGGGGGCTTTTCAGTGAGGCTGAGGCCGACGCTATCTGTGGAGAGTCCAGCACCCATTACACCAAGCTCCCCGATTACCCCCATACTATCCAACGGCTAAAGGACGCCATTCCTAACTCCAAGCTGATCTATGTGATGCGCCATCCAGTGGATCGGCTTATTTCGCATTATGTGCACCAATGGTCGGAAGGGGTTATTACCTGCGATATCAATCAGGCGATTGATCGCTACCCGGAACTGATCAGTTACAGTTGCTATAACAAACAGTTGACGCCCTTTATTGATACTTTTGGTAAAGGCGCTCTTATGTTGATGTTGTTTAATGATTTGAAATCATCCCCTCAGGTACTACTGGAGTTGATAGGCAAATTTATTGGCGTTGCAGATCCCACATCTCTCCGCTGGGACTTTGATGAGGCGCCGGATAATGTGTCTAAAAACCGGATCAGACGATTCCCCGGTTATGAACTGGCGATTAACTCGCTACCAATGGAGTGGTTAAGGCGAACCTTTGTTCCTCAGGGGATAAGAGATCGTATAAAAGGGCGCTTGACTATGTCTCAGAGGCCTCAGATCTCGGAGCTTCAGTTAGCTAAGGTCACTCAAGTCTTTGACCAAGACCTTAAGTTGTTGAGTGACCGATTGGGTTGCGAAGTGAACTGCGAAAACTTTAACCAGCTATCCTTTTTAACTCAGCCCAAGGTTGATCTAAGTCATGCGCCGAGAGGAAAATAGACTATATTTATAGCTGTAACTCGTTATGTGAACCAGTTGGCTAAATCAACTTAAAGGCCGTCTCAGATCCTGTTTGATGTTCCCTTGGTAGAGACTGTTAAGTAAGCTTGGTTTTTATTGGCTGCTTTTAGCCTGAAAAAGGATTTCGATAGCTACTCATTGAGAATATATGGACGATTCTTACCTACTGATTTCGCCTTGCCGAAATGAAGCCGAGTTTATGATTAAGACACTGGAGTCAGTGATTAACCAGTCTCTGCTTCCTGCCAAGTGGATTATCGTCGATGACGGTTCCACTGATGCAACTCCTGAGATTCTGCGCAGCTATTCTGATCGCTATGACTTTATTGATGTCATTACGCGAGATAACCGCGGTCACCGCAGTGTTGGGCCTGGGGTAATTGAGGCTTTTTATGCAGGTTTAGACGCTGTGGATCCCCATGACTACCAGTACCTGTGTAAGTTAGATCTAGATCTGGATCTACCTGCTACTTATTTCGAGACCTTGATTGACAAAATGAAGGCCAATCCGCGAATTGGCACCTGCAGTGGCAAACCTTATAACCAGTGCGATGGTGGTTTAGTCAGTGAGAAGCGGGGCGATGAGATGTCCGTGGGTATGACAAAGTTTTATCGGGCCAGCTGTTTTCAGCAGATCGGTGGCTTTGTCTCTGAGGTAATGTGGGATGCGATTGACTGCCATCGTTGTCGACAGCTTGGCTGGATCGCTTGCAGCTGGGATGATCCTGAGTTGCGTTTCGTACACCTCAGAGTGATGGGTTCTAGTCAAGACAATGTCTATACAGGGCGTATGCGCCACGGCTATGGGCAGTATTTTATGGGTACTGGTATGGTTTATATGTTTGCCACATCGGTTTATCGAATGGTGCATCCGCCGTATTTTTTCGGTGGCTTGGCCATGTTTTGGGGTTACCTGAGAAGTGCTGTAGAAGGGTCTCCTAAATATCAGGACAGACAGCTGAGAAAATTTATTAATAATTACCAATGGCGGTGTCTTTTCTTGGGAAAGCGCAGGGCCACAGAGTTATTGAATCAGAAGCAAACATCCGTCTGGAAGCAGTTCGAACAGGATGGCAGTATTGGAGTTGGACAAAAGAGCTAACAAGGAGAATAGAAATGGATTTCATGGAGTTTGTAGAGGGTTACTACCAGCAATATATTCGCGTGCTGAACTCATTCGATAAGTCATCGCTAGAGCCGGTGTTGGATACTTTTCTCGATGTCAGAGACAAAGGCGGCACCCTCTGGGTCGCTGGCAATGGCGGCAGTGCGGCGATTGGCGATCACACCGTCTGCGATGTTACCAAAGGTACTCACACAGAGGGCCAGCCGACGATTAAATCCATCTCTCTAACCTCCAACACAGCGATGTTAACGGCTTTGGGTAATGACCTAGATTACGAGCAGGTCTTTAGTCAGCAACTGAAATATTACCTAGGGAAAAATGATGCGCTGTTGCTCGTGAGTTCCAGTGGCAACTCACCCAATGTGGTCAAAGCCTGTGAATATGCCAATAGTCGCGGTGTACCAACGATTGCATTTGTTGGTTTTAAGGGCGGCAAGTTACGCCAGATCGCCAAACACTGCGTGTGGATACCGATCGAAAATTATGGCATGGCTGAAGACGCCCACCAGAGCCTGATGCATGTTACAACCCAATATATTATGGCCTATGCAAACCAGCGTGTAGCTGCAGAGGCCCAGTGTGACTGATAGGTTAGATATAGGTGTAGTGGTCATCGGGCGCAATGAGGGTGAGCGATTAAAGCGCTGCCTGGCATCGATTCTGGTTCAGCACCAGGGTCCGGTGGTCTATGTGGATTCTGGTTCCAGCGATGGCAGTGTTGAGTATGCAAGGTCGGTTGGAGTGAATGCCGTCGATCTCGATATGACGCAGCCTTTTACCATGGCTAGAGGACGAAACACCGGACTTGGTTATCTAGTGGAACATTATCCTGAGTGCCAGTTTGTGCAATTTGTCGATGGTGATTGTGAGGTAATAAGCGGTTGGATACCCACGGCTTATGAATTCTTAATTGCCAGCCCCAAGACGATTAGTGTCTGTGGTAATCGTTCGGAGCGTTACCCTGATGCCACCCTGTATAACAGGCTCATCAATATGGAATGGCAGGGCGCCGAGGGGCAAGTAAAAGCCTGCGGTGGCGATGCAATGTATAGACTGAAGCCGCTGGTTGCAGCCAATGGCTTCAATGAATCGATGATTGCCGGAGAAGAGGGCGAGCTTTGTTTACGTCTTAGGGGCCATGGATTCGTGATTCATCGTCTTGATACTGCCATGACTCTGCATGATGCCAATATGCACCAGTTTACTGAATGGTGGTTGCGGGCGGTCAGATGTGGTCATGCTTACGCCCATGGCTTTGACCTGCACGGCAAGAATTCAGAGCAGTACAAAGAGTGCTATAAAAGGCGTCAAGTCCTTAGCTCTATCGCCTATGGGTTTTGTATCCCTCTTCTGTTTTTATTCCTGGTCACAATTTTGCTGACACAGACCTTATCTCAGCTGCCACTGATCTTTGTGTTCACGGCAATACTCTTTGTCCTATCTTTATATATTCGCCTGATGGAAAAGTGCGTTAGGTCGAGGCAAATACTCGGAAATTCCCAATCCCAGGCTTGGTTATATGGTGCTTTTGTTGCTCTTGGGAAAGTGCCAGAAGCGCAGGGCGTGAGTAAATATTATTTTAATAAAATGCGCGGTGTGACGGCGAAAATAATCGAATATAGAGCCAGCTAAACGCTATAAAGCGGACAGGGATGTCAGGATGACAGCAGCAAAGGGAAATTCAATTTGTTATATCACCACCAATGGTATTGGCAATGCCTGGGTGGCTGCCGAGCTAAAAGTGCTAGGTGAGAAAGGGGTCGATATTGACCTGTACTCCATGCGCCGGCCGCATCAGTCCTTTTTTAGTTCCCAGTGGGCAAATAGGATTAGTCTGCAAACCGAATACCTCTATCCACTGCCAATATTCTCTTTTCTTGTCTCAATACTATCGGCTCCCTTTTTGTTTAAAGGTCGATTCTTATCGGCTCTTTGGAATGGGTTGGTCTCCCCTCGTGAAAATCTGCGCGCTCGGGTCGCTGGTTTGACGCACTTATTTGTTGCCTGCCACTGGGCGAGGCAAATCCGCTCTAAAAATTATCGGCTTATCCATTCTCAGTGGATTCAATCGGGCGGTACCATCGGCTTTTATGCATCCTGGCTGTTGGGTATTCCGTTTAGTTTTACCGGTCATGCGGTGGATCTTTTCCGCGATCGCTGTGCCTTAAAAGACAAGGTAAAGCATGCCGATTTTATCGTCGCTATCTCGCAATTCCATAAGGAGTTCTATATTGCCGAAGGTGCCGATGCTGAAAAGATTCATATTGTGTACTGCGGTATAGATCTCAACGAATATGCCTACAGCTACTCTGAAAGCAGCGGGCCGGTGAGAATTCTTTCATTTGGTCGCTTGGTTGAAAAGAAGGGTTATTCGGTACTGATAGAAGCCTGCGCCTTACTGAGAGACCTTGGAGTGGAGTTCCAGTGTGAGATTGCTGGCAGTGGCCCTCAATATGCAGAGCTGAAGCAATTAGCTTCATCTTTAAAGTTAAATAATCTGTTAACCATTACTGGGCAAGCTCTGAAGCAAGAGGATATCGATAGCTGGATGCGCGGTGGCGATATTTTTGCCCAGCCCTGTTGTTGGTCTGCGGATAACGATGTGGACGGCATTCCGCGCTCTTTGATGGAGGCAATGGCCGTTGGTTTGCCGAGCATCTCGACTAGTGTGGCAGGTATTCCAGACTTGATAGAGCACAAGAAAAGCGGTTTGCTTATTGCCGAGCATGACGCTGAAGCCCTGGCCAAAGCGATCAAATTGTTGATAGATGACCCTGCTCTAAGAAGGGGCTTTTCTGAGGCTGGGCGCCAGGTTATTGAGCAGAAGTTTAATTTGGAAACTTGCTTAGATCCCCTGGCCGAAATCTTCAGTGATAGATCAAAGACAACAATTGGATATGGTACTTAAGGATGATAATTACTCAAACTCCCTTTCGATTGAGTTTTGCCGGTGGTGGTACCGATCTCAAGGCGTTCTATGAACATGATTTTGGCGCGGTCTTTAGTGTGGCTCTCAACCATCACATTTATGTCACCGTGCATCGGCGTTTTGAAAACAACTTTCGGGTGAGCTACTCGAAGACAGAGTTTTCTAATAGCGTCACTGAAATTCCTCATGATCTGGTGCGAGAGTCCTTGCTATCTGCCGGCATTAACCAGCCATTGGAAGTGACGACTATTGCTGATGTGCCAGCGGGAACCGGGCTAGGCTCCAGCAGCACCTTAACTGTCGGCTTGCTCAATGCCTTTCGCGCCGTGGGAGGGCAAGTCAGCAGCAGTGAAAAGCTTGCTCAACTAGCCTGTGATATTGAAATTGATACTCTCGGCAACCCAATCGGCAAGCAAGATCAATACGCTGCGGCTTTTGGCGGCATGAATTATATCCGCTTCAACTCCGATGGCACCGTGAGAGTCGATCGAATGCCCTGTGAACGCGATGTCCTTAAACATATCGAGTCCCATTCGTTGATGGTCTACACCGATCAACAGAGAAGTGCGAGCAAGATTCTCGAAAAGCAGACCCAGGGAACTGCGGATAAGTTAGCGGTCTTGACCGAGATGCGGGACATGGCTGGAGAAATGAAGAACATTGTCTCTAGTGGCGCGAATATGCAGGAGTTTGGTCAGCTATTAGATGAGGGCTGGCGTTTAAAGCGCTCTCTGGGCTTCGGCATTACCAACAATCTAATCGATGATTGGTATGAAGCGGCAAAAAAAGCGGGTGCGATTGGCGGTAAATTACTTGGCGCAGGAGGCGGAGGCTTTCTCTACTTTATCGCACCACCAGAGAGGCACGAAAGAATCGTTGCGGCACTGGGTAACCCTAAGACTTTACCTGTGAGCTTTGACTCTCAGGGCAGTCGAGTGGTTTTTATCAGCGACTAGGATTAGTTAAAACACAAGGATGTAAGGGATTATTATGCGAATTTTATGTACCGGAGGTGCAGGTTACGTGGGCAGTGCATGCCTTCGCTATCTGCTTAAAAAAGGTTATGACGCCTATGCTTTTGATAACCTCAGCGAAGGAAATGCTGAGGCAGTTCCCGATTCAGATAAGCGCCTAATAGTGGGTGACATTCTAAATAAAGGCCATTTAGTCGATACGCTCAATAGTTACAAAATCGATGCGGTGATGCATTTTGCCGCAGTTGCATCGGTGCCAGACTCAATTGCTATGCCTGCCCAGTATTGGGAGGTCAACGTTGTCGGCACAAAGAATGTACTCGACGCCATGATCGAATGTGGCATTAAGAATATTGTTCTTTCCAGCACTGCTGCCACCTATGCCTTTACCGACAAGATGCCGCTGGATGAGGCTGATTTACAGATGCCGTTAACGCCCTACGGAACAACAAAGTTAGCCTGTGAAAATATGCTCAATGACTATCGCATAGCCTATGGCTTAGGGTTTACGGTTATGCGTTATTTTAATGCTTCTGGTGCGGATCTCGATGGGGAATATGGCGAGGATCGCCGTGCTGAATCCCATCTTATCCCATTGGCTTTTCACACCGCAGTGGGTCGCCGAGAAAAGCTATTGGTCTATGGTGATGACTGGCCGACGCGGGATGGCAGTTGTGTCAGGGATTACGTCCATGTTGAAGATATTGCCCAGGCTCATGTGTTGGCTATGGAAAATCAGCAACCCAATGTCGGTCATTTTTATAATATTGGGTCGAACTCAGGAGCCTCTGTCTTAGAAATAATAAAACAGTGTGAAGAGGCCTGTTCGAATAAGATCAATTGGCATTTTTCTCCCCGCAGGCCTGGTGATCCGGCGACTCTTGTCGCCTCGTCAAAAAAGCTTAGGGATGAGCTCAATTGGCAACCATCCCACAGTTTAGAGGCAATTATACAAACCGCCTATGACTGGCATCACCGCTATCCCAAGGGCTATGCCGACAAGAATACCTGAAGTAATACAGAAACTGGATGTAGGGAGAAAATCAGCCTAACTTTTTATATAAGCTTACATAAAAAGCTTACATAGAGGCTGCCATAACAAAGACCGTCAAATAGACGAGATTTTAGCTTAACAATGGAATGTTAAATGAACTGGTATTTTTTACGCCACGGGCAAATTAATTCGAACCTCAATAAAGTCTATTCAGGTCGCAGTGACGAGCCCCTAAACGCAACCGGTATCGAACAGGCCGGTCAGGCTGCCGCGCTAGTCTCGTCAAAATCCATCGACCGAGTCATTTCTAGCCCGCTGGCTCGTGCCGGGCAAACGGCGACCATTGTGGCCTCGGAAAATAATCTGAAAGTGACCTTTGATCAGGCGTTTAATGAAATGGTCTTTGGCCCTTGGGAGGGTTTGAGCGAGGCGCGGGTTAAGCAGCAATATCCCCTGGAGTGGGCGCTGTGGAGCTCTCAGCCGGACCGGCTGAAGTTAAAGGGCAGGGAGACTCTAGAGCAATTGCAGGCAAGGGTTATTGCCGGCATGCGCCATATCGAAGCTGAAGCTGAAACTGAAGGCAAAGGGCAAAATATTTTAGTGGTCAGTCATGTCGCCGTCATAAGAGTGGTTGCTCTGTATGCCCAGGGCCGACCTCTGTCTGACTACAAGTCCATCCCGGTGGATAACTGCCAGCTGTTGCCCATATCGATTAGCGACGAGGCTCTCTACGCCTTGCGCACCCATACCAATCCCATGATGGACGTACCTACGTGAAAGCCGTTTTATTGATAGCCGGTTTGGGTACGCGCCTGCGCCCGCTGACGGACTCGATCCCTAAGTGTCTATTGCCGATCAATGGGGTGCCACTGCTGGCAATCTGGTTTGATAAATTGCTCGCGGCTGGGGTCACCGAGGTATTGATCAACACCCATTGGCTGGCGGGGCAGGTGAGCGAGTTTGTTGCCGATTCCACGCCTAAAGGTCTCCGTGTGAGGGTTTCTTATGAGCCAACGCTGCTTGGCAGTGCGGGCACTCTTGCTGCAAACCGCGACTTTTGTTCTGACGGCCCGTTTTTCATTATCTATGGCGACAATCTCTCTGATGTCGACCTTGGCGATCTCTATGCCTCGCATATGCAGCAGCGCCCAGTGTTAACGCTGGGTACGTTTGAAGCGGAATGTCCCGAGCGCTGCGGTATTGCCGAAATCGATCCAGAGGGGGTAGTTCGGGGCTTTGTTGAGAAGCCAGAAAGACCGCTGTCGAATCATGCGGCGGCGGGTATCTATGTGGCTGAACCTGATATTTTCGATTATTTCCCCGAGTATTCTAATTCCTCGATTTTGGATCTTGGCTTTGATGTGATTCCGAAATTGGTTGGGCAGATGCGCAACTATTCGATTAACCAGTTAATTGATATTGGCACACCTGAAAATTACCAAAAGGCCAATGGAGTCCTCTGTTGAGTGATATGGGCCAATCGCGTCCGGCGATAGAGAAATCCCATCGCGTCTGCTGGAGTCTGTTGGGGCTGCCATTTGATCAGGTGGATATGAATCAGGCTCTGGAGATTATTGAGCGTGCGATTGAGACCAAAGACAAGTGCTTCCTGTCGACGCCAAACTTAAACTTTATCGTCGAGGCTAGGCGTGACCAGTCTTTTTATGAGTCGGTGATTTCTAGCGATCTGGTGGTCGCAGATGGTATGCCCTTGATCTGGACGGCGAAACTACTGGGTATTCCTCTGGAGAGCCGGGTCGCCGGTTCATCGCTTTTTGAAAGGTTACAGAACACCGAGCGGGACAAGCCCATTTCGGTCTTCTTTTTCGGGGGGCAGGGCGATGTGGCGCAACAGGCAGCCGCTAACCTCAATCGAAGCTCTGTGGGCATGATCGCCTGTGGCGCACTGAATCCAGGGATGGGTTCTCTAGAGAGTATGAGCAGTGATGAGATTATCGGGCAAATTAATGCAGCGCAGCCCGATTTCTTAGTCGTGGCGCTGGGGGCGAAAAAAGGTCAGCAGTGGATTATGCGCAATCGCGAGAAGCTCAATGCACCGGTGATTAGTCACCTTGGCGCAGTGATCAATTTTGTGGCTGACCGTATTCAGCGCGCACCGCAGCACTGGCAAAAAATGGGTCTGGAGTGGCTGTGGCGGGTTTTTCAGGAGCCACTGCTGTGGAAACGCTACCTTGTCGACGGCCTCTGGTTTCTGCGGTTTATAGCCACCCAGGTATTGCCCCTTGCGGTCTATCAAAAGTGCCTACAGGGCCGTGCGGATAAAAAGCTGCACATGGAAATCACCAATGATGGCGAGGGTGGCAGTGTCGAAATGCAGTTGGGCGGCTCAGCAACCGCTGTGAATGGGGTAGTGCTCCAGTCGGGTTGTCGCAGGATTCTGGAACAATTGCAGGCTATTCCCAGAGTTTCGATCAATTGCGCGGATTTGGACTATATTGATAGTTCCGCGTTGGGAACTCTGATGTTGCTGAAAGCCAATATTTTGCGTCGCGGTGGCGCTTTAGGCCTGTTTCGGGTCAGTGGGCGGATCCGTCGCCTGATGCGGTTACAGGGTGTTGAAGCGTTTTTGTTGGAGTAACAGATGGTTTCTAAGGACGAAAATATTACGGCAGCTCAGCCAGGGCCCAATGGTAACAAACGGGTAGATATGTCTCCTAAACAGAGCATCGCTCTGTTTCTGTTGGCCTTGAGCCTAAGCTTTTGGCTCTATTGGGACGGGCTCGCGGAAGCGGTGTTGCGCTGGCAGCTCCAGGAAGAGTACAGCCACGGCTATATTATCCCGCTAGTGTCGCTATATATACTCTGGGAGCGGCGCTTTCAAATCGCCGCCAGTTACCAGAACTTTTCTTGGTGGGGTCTGCCGATTATTGCCTTAGCGCTGGCGGTTCTTCTAGTGGGCGAAATCAGTGCGCTGTATATGCTGATTCACTATTCGTTTATTTTATTGTTATTGGGCCTGTCGATTGCCTTTTTGGGTTCGGCGACACGCCATACCTGGGTGCCCATTGCGCTGCTCGGTTTTGCTGTGCCGCTACCTTATTTTATTGAGGTAATACTGACTTCAAAACTACAGCTACTCTCGTCTCAGCTGGGTGTTGAAATAATTCGTCTGTGCCGTATCCCGGTATTTCTGAGTGGCAATATTATTGATTTGGGTAACTACCAGTTGCAGGTAGTCGAGGCCTGTAGTGGATTGCGTTACCTGTTTCCGTTGATGAGCCTGGGTTTTATCGGTGCCTATCTGTATCAGGCGTCGCTGTGGAAAAAAGCGCTACTGTTCTTATCGACGGTGCCTATTACTATTTTCATGAATAGCCTGCGTATCGCCATAACCGGTCTTCTGGTGGATAACTGGGGCACCGAGATGGCAGAGGGCTTTTTACATGATTTTGAAGGCTGGCTGATCTTTATGGCCTGCGGTGGCTTGATGCTGTTTTTGGTGCTGTTGATGGAGCTGCTGACCAGCCGTCAGAGTATCCGTGAGGCCTTTGCGGTACCGGTTTCTGTCAGTGCCGATCAGTACGCTGCGGGCAGTATGACTGGTTTGAAATGGCCGCTGCCGGTTGTCGCGGCGATTCCCTTGCTGCTTGCAGCACTGGTGAGTTTGATGTCGATTGAGTCTCGTGAAGAGATTACGACATTGAAAAAGACCAATCTGGCAACGTTCCCGCTACAGCTTGATGAGTGGACGGGGCAGGATGACAGCATCGACACAGAGGTGGCCAATAAGCTTGGTTTTACCGAATATGTGATGATCAATTACCACAACTCTGAGCAGCGACCAGTCAATTTTTATGTCGCTTACTATGCCTCTCAGCGCAAAGGCGTGTCGCCGCATTCGCCTAAGGTCTGTATTCCCGGGGGTGGCTGGGAGATTGCTAATTTTTCTCGTACCACAGTGGATCAGATGCCAGTCAATCGGGTCGTAATTCGCAAGGGCGTGCAAGATCAGATTGTCTATTATTGGTTTGAGGAGCGCGGTGTTCCGGTTGCCAATGAATATATTAAAAAGTGGATGTTATTTAAGGATGCACTGTTCTTGAACCGTACCGATGGCTCACTGATTAGAGTCACGACTCCGGTGCTGGGTGATGAGAGCATCGAAGATGCAGATCGTCGCGCGCAGGCGTTTATTCGCTCGAGTCGAAATCAATTGTTACAACTTTTGCCGGCTAAAAGCCTGGAGGGAACCCAATGAGCGCACAAGTAATAAGGACGCTTAGTCGATTTTTTATGGTCAGTGTTTTTCTGCTGTCGATATCAGCATGCAGCGGCTCGAAAGAAGAGGCCGCCAATCGCTATTTAAATAGTGGTATAGAGCTTTACTCCGAGGGTGAGCTGTCGAAGGCCAATGTTGAATTGCGCAATGCCCTGCAAATCGACCCGAAGCTTGCCAGTGCCTATTATTATCTCGGCCTGATTGCTGAAACACAGCAAAACTGGAAGGCGCTGTATAAGAATCTGTCTAAGGTTGAGCAGTTGGATCCCAATCATGTGCAAGCGAAGATAAAAATCGCCTATCTGCTGCTGCTGGCTAAGCAGGCAGACGGTGCCTTAGAAAAGGCTGATTTTATTCTCGCACTAGACCCAAATAATGCTGAGGCCTACGCCATTAAAGCGTCGGCTTATCTGCAAAAAGATCTCTATGACGTGGCCATGGAGTACATTGATAAAGCCATGGCGCAGAACAGCCAGTCCGCTGAAATTGCCTCAATTAAAGTCTCTATTCTGCACAAGCAGGGTGATACAGAGGGGGCTTTGGCAATGCTCTCAGATTGGATTGAGCGTGAAGACGACGATCTACATCTGCTGCTGTTACGCACGGAGATCAATCAGGAAATTAATGATGTTGTCGCCATGGAGGCAGATTATCGGACGCTGATTAAGACTAATCGTGATGAGAAGGCCTTTTACCTGAAGCTGGCAAAACTGCTCAATGACAGTGAGCGCATTGAGGCCGCGGCCAAGGTGTTGGAAGACTATTTGCGGCGCAACAGCAGTGACACCCAAGTACGTATGGTGATTGTTGACTTGCTCTCGGGGAAAGATTTAATGGCCGGGGACGAATTGCTCGATCACTATATCGCCAGAGATCCGCAAAATGCTGAATTGCGCTTTTTCCGAATTGATCGATTGATGGCTAAGGGCAGTAATGCCGGAGTGCTGGCCGAGTTGGAAAATATTATTTCCAGTGACTTCGAAGACCAGCATCTGTTTCGCGCGAAAGCCTTTAAAGCGGATATGCAACTCAGTGCCGGAGAGCATGAGAAGGCACTGCAACTGGCCAATGAAATACTCAGTGTCGATCGGCACTTTGAGCAGGCTCTGCTAGTGCGCGCCCGCTACCACCTTCTGGCCGAGGATATCGATGCTGTGGTCAGCGATCTGCGCACTGTGTTGCGCAACAATCCTGAATCTGAAGCTGCTCTAGTGATGTTGGCGAATGCCTATTTATCCTCTGGCTCAGGCCAGTTGGCCGATGACACCTTCCGCAAGGTGCTGGATATTAATCCGGGCAATGTACAGGCGGCGGTGCCGGTTATTCAAAGTCTTCTGGAAAAAAGGGATGTGGATCGCTCTGAGCGGCTTATCGAAGATGCCCTGTTGCGCTCTCCAGATAACGATATTCTGCTGTCGATATTGGCGCAAATTAAGTTGTCGAAACAGGATTTTGCAGGCTCGCAAAAAATCGTCTCGCGAATTGACAAAATAGGTCGCAACCCTGCCTTTAGTCATTATCTTTCCGGGCGCTCTATGCAAGCTCAGGGCGACTATAAAACCGCCCTTAATGAATATCAGCAGGCACTGGCCATCAACCCGGATATGGGGCGCGCGCTAGAGGGGCTCACCACCTCTTACCTTCGTCTTAGTCAGGAAGCTAAGCTGCTGGAATACCTCAAACAATTTAGATCTAAAAATCCAAGCAATATGATGGCTCTGTCGATAATGGCGTCTGTGTATAGCAAGCGCGGTGATCGAACCACGGCTCAGGATCTGTTGGAACAGGGCCTGGAACAGGACGCGAACTGGGTCAATGGCTACACGGCACTGGCATCTAACCAGCGCGCGGCGGGTGATCCCCAAGCGGCTGTTGACAGCCTTGAGCGCGGTCTCAAAGCGTTGCCCGACAGTAGCTTACTCAAGATACTGCTGGCATCAGCCCATGAGAAACTCAACAATAAGGACAGGGCTGTTGAGCTGTACGAAGACGTTCTCAAGACTAATCCTGACCATCAGGCAGTGATCAACAACCTTGCCAGCCTACTAACTGATGAATACGCATCGGCAGAAAATATTAATCGTGCGGTCAAGCTCACAGAACGCTTTGCCGATTCAGAGCAACCTTACTTCGTTGACACCTATGCTTGGGCGCTGATTAAAGCCGACTTGCCTGAGGTGGCTGAGCCGCTATTGGCAAAGGTCATCGAATTGGCGCCGGCGGTTGCGGTGTTTCACTATCACCGTGGTGTCGGCTTAAGTCTACTGGGCCGTGAGGATGAGGCGAAGGCGTCGTTGCAACGGGCTAGAGATCTAGCCTCATCGGATGCGTCACTACAGGCACAAATATCCCTGGCCTTGAGTGATTTGTAGGCTGAAAGGAAGCCATGGGATATGGCTCCCGGCTTACATTGAAGGTATTATTCGGTAATGAATAAATTAAGGCTATTTGGTTACTGATTAGGTATTATATTCAGACTTGGCTAGGGAATAGCTAAAGTCAAATTCGCAAGGACGTGAAGACAAGGAATTAAAACATGCACGTTCTGATAGTTGATGACCACGCTTTCGTATGCGTCGGACTAAAGGCGACATTGCTCGATGAGTATAAGGGTATTGACGTCACCACCACAGATCATGGGGATACTGCGTTAACAATCCTCGCTCGGGACACTATCGACTTGGTTATTGTCGATTTATTTATGCCCGGGGCTGGGGGTGGTTTTAACTTTATCGCGATGCTCTGTGAAAGTTATCCCAATCTTCCGGTTATTGTTCTCTCTGCTTCTGAAAACCCCGCCCATATCCGTAAATGTTTAGATTTTGGCGCCATCGGGTTTGTTACAAAATCGGCTCCTAAAGACGCGCTATTTGAGGCGATTTCTCGCGCCTTAAAAGGTGATAAATACGTGCCTGATTCCCTTCGCGAAGCTATGCCGGATGTGGCCAAAGTTATTGATGAAGTGGACTCCGGTGCCGATGCGGATATTATCGCCGGGCTGATGACCAAGCGGCAGATGGACATCTTGCGCCATATCACCCAGGGCCGGTCCAATAAACAGATCGCCCGAGATCTCGACCTCTCGGAAAATACGGTAAAGGTCCATGTCAGCGCCATGCTGCGCGCGCTGGGTCTAGCCAATCGAACACAGGCAGGTATTCTGGGCCAGAAACTGGGTCTTGATGAAAGTGCCGAAGCAAGCAATTAACCGATAATAAAAATCAAAAGGGTTCTATATGTCTACTGCTTTACGGCCAATGTGTCTGATACTGCTGGGCTCAATGGCGCTTGGCACCGCTAATGTTCTGTCTGCCGAACAGCGATTAATTTCGACTCAAACTGTACTCACCGAAGATGATTTTCTCGTTGAAATTCCTATGGTTCAGGGTCCGACACACATGACTCAAACTCTGGCACAGACACCGGCCTCAGTCACCATTCTTGATCGCCAGACTATTCAGGCCTCTGCAGCCGTTGGGGTGATCGACCTGTTCCGCTTGGTGCCGGGGTTTCAGACCTACTTTGTCGATGGCAGCAGAATGGGAACCACCTACCACGCACTGGGTGATACGTATCCGCGGCGTCTCGAAGTAAAGGTCGACGGTCGCTCGGTTTACGAATCGATTTTTTCAGCGGTCGACTGGTCCGTCATTGGAGTGACACTTGATGATATTGAGTATGTAGAAATTGTCCGCGGTGCCAATGCTTCGACCGACGGCAGTAACGCCTTTTTGGCCTCGATTAATATAGTCACTCGGTCGCCCCTGGCTGATAGCGGCTGGAGCATAAACTCTCAGTTGGGTACTGGTGATGTTCGCAATGCAAATCTGGCCTACACCGGCACCCTTGGCCCGGTCAACCACCGTACCAGTCTGAGTTTCCGCAGTAACGACGGCTTTGATAATTCTTTTGATCAAGGTGTGCCGGTTATTGCCGAAGACAGTTCGGAAAATTTCAGTGGCACCTTTAGAGGTCTGTGGACGCCGAACGCCAGTGACAGTCTTGAGTTTCAAGCGGGCATCAGCGAGAGTAATCTGGGCATAGGCGAGCGCGAGTATATTAAACGCAAGGTCTCCTACAAATATCAATATGTTAATTGGAGCCGCTTGATGTCCAGTGGCAGCAAGCTGCAAATGCTTCTCTACCACAATGATATGGAGACCACCGACCAGATCGCGCCGTTATTTTTATCCGAGGCCCTGGGTATACCTGATAGCTCTCCGAACTGGCCGCTTCCCGGCCTGCCGGACAAATTGGTGGTTGACGAGACTGATCGAGCCGAGTCCGAGCGCTGGGATCTTGAGCTGCGCGGCATACTCAACCCTCTGGAGAACCTGCGTGCGGTGACCGGTGTTGCAGTGCGCCACGACCGAGTTCAAGGACAGGAGTTATTCGACAGACCAGATTCCCTTAGCGAGACGTCGCACCGTGCCTACACCAATCTTGAGTGGACCAGTTCTGATAGGTTGGTTCTCAATGGCGGCCTGGTGCTGGAAAAAAAGGACAGTGCTGACAGCTACTTCTCCTACCGTCTCGCGGGTAATTATCAATTGCATCCTGAGCATATAGTCCGGGTAGCCTTTAATCGCAGCTTCCGATCGCCGACCCTTTTGGAGAGCCAGCAACAGCAGCTTGTTCGCTACAATGAAGATATTATTCTTGATGCCAGTGTTATCTCAGATACCGACATCAATAATGAACGCCTTAGAAGTCTCGAGGTTGGTTACCTGGGCTACCTGTTTGATCGCACATTGAGTTTTGATATGAGGCTCTTTCGTGAACAGTTGACTGATGTTATTGGCGAGCGTCGCTCGGGTTATCCGGACCTGGATAATTTTGTCAATATTCGTGATAACACAGACAGATTTAATGTCGATGGATTTGAGATTCAGACCCATTACAGGCCCAATGATCGCTTCCTATTGCGGGGCCATTACAGCTACTCAGATATCGACGGCGAGACCCTATACAGATCCTCCCCTGAGCTAGAGATTCGCGATCTGGGTGTACATGGTCTTAAGCATGGCGCAGGCCTGCTAACCAGTTATGCTTTTGATCGAGGTGTCACCCTGAGTTCGATGGTCTCCTATCGTTCGGCAACCAGGCACTATCTTGGCACTAATGTAGAAAACCATACACGCATTGACCTTAAAGCCAGCAGACGCTGGACGATCAATAACTCAAATATTGATCTGTCACTCGTCGTGCAAAATGCCGGGGAGCCCTACAGTGAGTTTCGTAATTACAACCAATTTAAAACCCAATATGTCCTAGGATTAAAGGTTTCAATGCCTTAGAAATTTCCCATGAAAAGTATAAATTTCAAATCGGGATAGCTGTAAATTCAAGTGAATTATTGAGTCATATATGAGAAGTACCTTGTCACAGAAGAAGGCATATCGCGGAGGTCGACCACAATCAGGTTGGTCGATGCGGGTGCTTTTTGTCGTGGCAATAATGAGCGGTGGCGTTGTAGCGGCGGACCCGGTTGAGGTGTTTTTCTTGGTCAGCAAACCGACAACCGACTACTTGGAGGTGCTGACTACTGTTCAAGAGGAGTTGGAAGAAGAATTTCCTGATAAGTATGGGTATACCATTGAGTTTGTCTCTGAGCAGTCAGCTGTTGAATCAGTAGCCTCGCTACCGATGGCGACTGCGGACGTATTTGTAACCATTGGCACCGCGGCGGCGGATAGGGCTTATCAATACAAGCTCGGGGTGCCAATTATTAGCGTCCTGATAACCGATAGCTCTTTTACCGCGCTGGCGATCAAGCATTTTGGCTCTGTCGATCGGGCCTTTGCCCGTCAGGTGTCATCCATTTGTATTGATCAGCCCACCAGCCGCAGTATTCGCCTGGCAAAGTTACTTTTGCCAAGAGCAAAAAAAGCGGGGGTTATGCTTGGGCCATCTTCAGTTGAGCGGCAAGAGAAGCTGGCAGAGAGCATTAGTGCCGCCGGTATGGCACCAGAGTTTGTCACAGTGGGGGCGAAAGATAACCCTATTGCGAAGATCGAACCGCTGATGCGTAACACTGATGTATTTATTCCGGTGCCGGACAGTCGTCTAATCAATATTGCAACGGCGAAGTGGATACTCCAGCTCAGCTATCGGCACAAGGTGCCGGTTATCGCTTTCTCACGGACTTATGTGAAAGCCGGAGCACTGGCTGCGATCTACTCATCGCCACAAAATGTGGCACTACAGGCTGCCGAATGGATTGCTGATACTGTGATGGTTACCGCTAAGGAAGGGCAAGCCTATCCGCCGAAATACTATTCGATGCACTTCAATTATTCAGTGGCCTCAAGTCTTGATGTGGCAATAGAGAACGAGCAATTTTACCTTGAACGACTGCAAGGTGGGAGCAAGTAGATGGCAGTAAAACGGCAATTTTTAAGTATCCACTCGCGGCTGCTAATCACATCGCTTTTGCCGCTGACATTGCTCTGTATGGTACTAGCCAGCTATATGATATCCAGTCAGCGCAATGTACTGCTGGCTAACCTGCACAATACCGGTTCCGTCGCAGCGCAGCAGATTTCTGCCAATGCTGAATTCGCGGTGTATTCCAACAACCAGAAAATGCTGATGGATCTCGGCGAGTCGGTGCTCGATATTCCGGCGGTCAATGGCTTGCTTTTTTACAATGCCAGTCAAGATACCAGTGTCGCTATAGGCGAAGTTGACCTCCGTGTTGTCGGCAATCCCCGTCCCTACGAGTTTGGTAAGCCCGTTTATATAGACCACAACTGGTACTTTTATTCGCGGGTGACATTAACGTCACCGGCACTCGAAGACTATGACGAGGGCCAGGAGCCCAGCGCCGATGCCCTGGGCTGGGTGGTTGTTTCACTGACCGATAAAATACTCGAAGAGCAGTACCGTGAGGGCATTTTTGCCATTGTGCTGGTCTCCACTCTTGGGTTGCTTGTGGCCGCGTGGCTATCCATGAGGATTGGGCGAAGTATTTCTCGACCGGTTGAGTTGCTCACCGGCGTCGTTGAGTCCATGGAGGCCGGGAGTCTCAACAATTTGGCCGTGGAGGCCGGGCCCGTCGAAGTACGCAAGCTAGCGTCGGGTATCAATCAGTTGGCGACCAGTGTGCGTCAGTCCAGTGTGCGCATGCAAAGCGAAGTCGCTCGTGCAACCGCGCAGCTCCAGATAACCTTGATTGAGCTTGAAGAGGCTATGGAAGCTCAGGATCAGTTTCTCGCCAGAATGAGCCATGAGCTGCGCACGCCTTTGACTGCGGTTATTGGTTTCTTAAAATTGCTTTCGATTGAGACCGATGCGGGAAAGCGCGATGAGCATCTGCGTATTATTAATATGTCGTCGAATATGCTGTTGACCATGATTGACGATATTCTCGAATTTTCAAAAGCCCGAGTGGGTGGTTTCACTCTGGAGAAAGTATCCTTTTATATCGAGTCTTGGATTGCTGACCTTATGTCTATTCAGCGCCAGCGAGCACGGGAGAAAGGGCTGGATTTAAGCTACACCATTGATGAGGCAATTCCTCATGGACTGGTAGGTGATCCGGTGAGGTTTACTCAGGTGATCAGCAACCTTATAAGCAACGCCATCAAGTTTACTGACAGCGGATCTATAAGCGTTGATATCCGCTGTCTCAGCAATCTTGAGGGCAAAGTGATATTGGACTGTTCGGTTACCGATACCGGCAAGGGCATTGAAGAGAATAAGATCCCAACCCTTTTTGACCCATTTTCCCAAGAGGATACATCGATAAACCGACGCTTCGGCGGTGCTGGCTTGGGCCTGTCGATCTGTAAGAATTTGGTTCAGGTGATGGGCGGGCAGATAAAAGTTCGCAGTAGAGTTGGCGAAGGGTCAGTGTTTTCTTTTACCTGTCAGCTGGGTGTCAGTAATGGGCCCAATGCCGAGGCTTTAGTGGGTACATCGAATCGCCATGTATCTCACGATGAAGTGCTGGCTGGCATGACGATTTTGGTTGCCGAAGACAATAGCTTTAATCAGCAGCTGATCGTGCGCTTGCTGAAGGGCTATGGCGCGAGCTGCTTGACAGCAAACAATGGCCAAGAGGCGATTGAGATCGCCTGTGAACTGCACGTGGACGCAATTCTTATGGATATCCATATGCCGCTTGTTGATGGCGTTACCGCCTGCGAAACAATTATTCAGCAGTCTGGCGAAAGCCCGCCGATCATTGCATTGACTGCCGATGTGACCATGGTTGAGCAAGAGCGAATTACCGAGGCTGGCGCGGCGATGCTGTTGCTCAAGCCGGTTAATGAGAACGAACTGATCGAGAGCCTCACTCAGGTCGTCGCCAGAGTGACCGATACCCCGATCCCTAGAGGGGCCGGGTTACTTTCAACAGTAGTCCCGGTAGAAGAGCTAAAAAAAGCGCTCTCTCAAAGCCTCGATAAGCTCGAAGAGCAATTGAAAAATAATGAAAACGGTAGCCTGCGTGAAATCGTTCACGACTTAATGGGTTTATCAGGTCTCTACGGCATGACAGAACTGCGGGAGATGGTGCTGGCCTTTAGGGCAGACTACGGTTCTTTGAATGCCGATAAAAACCTTATGCGGGTGGAGCAGATTCGCCAGCATATTGACGACTTCCTCGCCTCCTAGAATAAAAAATCTACCGTTGCTCAAATCAAAAACTAATCCTTTCGTACTAGTTCGTCAGTGTAATTTTCTTTTGTCAATCACAGGCCTATTATAGAACCCTGTATTGGCTCCCTAGCATGATGCGTACAAAGGGATGGTAGTGGTGAATAGATAACAGTCCTACACTGCTTTTTTATACAGACGGCGCTAATAAGCAGGACGCTTGAGGCATAGCTGACAGGGAGTTGGCTAGTAAGGAAACAAGCCAAATTAGCATTAACCGTTTTGTCACTACCGATTTTGTGTGAACAGATGGCGACTAGGAAGTCGTGCACCAAGGATGGTGCGAGTCAATATTTATTTTACAGACGGCGCTAGTAAGCAGGACGCTTGGGGCATAGCTGACAGGGAGTTGGCTAGTTAAGGAAACCGCCCAAATTAGCATTAGCCGTTTTGATACTACCGATGCTGTGTGAATGCATCGCAAATAGGAAGATCGGCACCATGGAAGGCGCAAGTAACGATTTGTTGTACAGACGGCACTAATAAGCAGGACGCTTGAGGCACAGCTGACAGGGAGTTGGCTGGTTAAGGAAACAGGCCAAATTAGCATAGTCGTTTGATACTAGCGATGTTGCGTGAATGCATTGCGAACAGGAAGATCGACGCTAGGGATGGCGAAAGATATTTGTTGTACAGACGGCGCTAATAAGCAGGATGCTTGAGGCATAGCTGACAGGGAGTTGGCTAGTTAAGGAAACCGCCTAGATTGGTACAGCCGTTTTGATACTACCGATGTTGTGTGAGTACATAGGTAATGAGCGCATAGGTAGTAGGAAGTTGTCCACCAGGGATGGTGCGAGTCAAAATGTAGTTAGATCATTGGTACCCCGTTGAAACCCAGATATGGCATTTGCCAGTCTGGGTTTTTTTTGGCTGCCGAATTTCTTTTACTCCATAGCCTATAAGACATAGACTGCCTGCTTATTCAATGGATACCAAAACCTTTATGTCTCGAAAAGAAAAACCGACCGATCCCTATGCTAGCCGCGAAGCATCCAAGTACCAGAAGCCTGTGCCGAGTCGAGAGTTTGTTCTCGAGTATCTGCGTGAAAGTGTAGGGCCTCTGACTCACGAGGAAATTTGTGTGGGTTTGCAGCTGGTTGACGATGAGCAGATCGAAGCCATGCGTCGGCGCCTTCGAGCGATGGAGCGGGATGGTCAGGTTGCACGTAATCGAGCTGATGGCTACGGCACTTTGGACAAGTTAAATTTGGTCAAAGGGCGTGTTATTGGTCATCCGGAAGGTTATGGCTTTGTCTCGCCGCTGGAAGCGGGTGAGCAGGATATCTATCTCTCCAGTCGTCAGATGCGCCGAGTCTTTGATGGCGACATCGTGCTGGTGCGGATTGCCGGTCGAGATCGCCGCGGTCGCCCTGAAGGGACATTAGTCGATGTTGTCGAGCGCAAGACTACCGAGCTGGTGGGACGTTACTTCTGCGAGAGTGGCATACATTTTGTGCGCCCGGACAATCCGCGTATCAGTCAGGACATCCTGATTGCTGTTGATCAGCTGAATGGCGCTGCGGCGGGCCAGATTGTCTTGGTTGGCATCACCGACGCACCGTCGCGCAATAGTCCGCCCAGTGGCCACATTGCTGAAGTCTTGGGCGACCATTTGGATCCCGGCTTAGAGATTGAGGTCTCGATTCGCAACTACGGCATTCCCCACCAGTGGAACAATGCAGTTCAAGAGGAAACCGATGCCATACCGGATCATGTTACTGACAAAGAATTCCGCGTTGACCTGCGCTCTCTGCCGCTGGTCACGATCGACGGTGAAGATGCCCGTGACTTTGATGACGCGGTCTACTGTCAGCCCAAGCCCCGCGGTGGCTGGCAGTTAATTGTCGCCATCGCCGATGTGTCACATTATGTAAAAGCTGGCAGCGCCCTTGATATTCAAGCCTTTGAGCGCGGCAATTCGGTGTATTTCCCCAACCATGTGGTGCCGATGTTGCCAGAGAAGCTGTCTAACGGCCTCTGTTCGTTGAATCCTCGGGAAGATCGTCTCTGTATGGTCTGCGAAATGCAGATCAGTCGCGAGGGCGACGTGACCAAATACCAGTTTTACGAAGCCGTCATGTATTCTCATGCGCGTATGACCTACACCCAGGTGGCGCAAATTATTGAAGAGCGGGGATCGGCGGACGACGCCAATATTCGCGACCAGTTTGCCGCCATCCTGCCGCAGATCGATTCGCTGCATGATCTCTATAGCGTGCTTCACAAGCGTCGCAGTGAGCGCGGCGCCATCGACTTCGATACACAGGAAACCCGTATCCTGTTTGATAGCCAGCGCAAAATAAGTCAGATTATTCCGGTGAAACGCACCGAAGCTCACCGTCTTATTGAAGAGTGCATGCTCGCAGCCAATGTCTGCACCGCACAGTTTCTCGAGAAATCCAAGCTACCAGCACTCTATCGAGTCCACGAAGGCCCCAGCGAAGACCGCCTGTCCTCGGTGCGGGACTTTCTTGGGGAACTGGGAATGGGCTTGGGTGGGGGAGATGATCCCCAGCCAGAGGACTACCAGCGGGTTTTGAGGGCCGCAAAGAATCGTGATGACGCCTCGGTGATTCAATCGGTGCTGCTGCGCTCCATGAGCCAAGCGGTTTATCAGGCTGAGAATCTTGGCCACTTTGGACTCGCCTTTGACGGCTACACCCACTTCACCTCACCGATTCGTCGCTATGCCGATCTCTTGGTGCATCGCGCCATTCGCAGCCTGATTCGCAGCACCAAGAAAGTTTCCGGTGTGGTGCGGGTTGAAGGCGCCAAAGAAATCGCCAAAGCGGATATCTATCCCTATGAACTGCCGCGTCTCGATGAGACCGGAGCACATCTCTCGGTCACCGAGCGCCGCGCCGATGAGGCGACCCGGGATGTGGTCAATTGGCTTAAATGTGAATATTTGGTGGATCGAGTAGGCCAAGAGTTTCCCGGCGTAGTAACCGCCGTGACCGGTTTTGGCCTGTTTGTTATGCTCGACGAACTCTATGTAGAAGGGCTGGTTCACGTCACCGGTCTGCCGAAAGATTATTATACTCACGAGCCCTCGCAACACCGCATGGTTGGCGAGCGCACCGGCCGTATATTCCGCTTGGGAGACAAGCTGACAGTGAAGGTGGTTCGGGTCAATCTCGACGAGCGCAAAATTGATTTTGAATTAGCAGGGCAGGAAAATTCTAGTAACCATTCAGGCGCTAAAAGGCCTGCGGGAAAATCTCCAAGAAAGCCACGTGAGCAAGACTCTAAGCAGGGCCCCAAAAGTAAAAAGAAACGCGGTGCTGGTGCTCGGTCTGGAGCTGGCGGCAGGGATTCAGCGCCTGGTTCGAAGCGTCGTCGCAATGCGCCAAAGGCCGCTGGACAGGGTAATAAAGGCGCTGGAGCTGCGCGCAAGAAAACGCCTAAAAGCTAGTTCCTTAGCATTTAGGCTTACTTGCTTTAGACAGCCACTCTAGACAGCCACTCTAGAGAGCTATTTTAAATGGCTGGGCAACACTCGGTTAAGTATCTCGGCGATATAGCTGAGAAATAGCGTGCCCATGCTGCTTTTATAGAAGTTGGGGTCACTATTGCCCACCGCCAAAATGCCATAGAGGCTGTCATAGCGCAGCGGCACAGCGGCCACTGATCCCACCTGACGGCCGCGCTCACCAAACAAAAATACCATTTCGTCTTCCCGGAGAATGCCGCAAACCGCGCGGTTGGCGCCGATTAGCGTGCCAACACGCTCATTGGCTTTTTCCGTGGAGGCAACCCGCGCCATGGTACGGGGCAATTTTTTGTCGTCGCCGAACAGGGTCAGGCTGTAAAATTCGATACCGTAATCTTTGCCCAAGCTGTCATAGACGGCTTCGACCAATGCGCCCAGTGTTTTCGCTTCCAAAAGGTTGAGTACCAAGCGTTTGGTTTTTTCAAACAGCAGATCATTATCCTTGGCGGTCTGGAGCATATTATCCAGCCGTGAACGCATCTCGCTGTTGCGATCGCGCAACACGCCAACCTGACGTTCAACCAAGGATACCGCCTTGCCACTATTGTGTGGCAGCACCATGGTTTCAAGAATATCGGTGTTCTCATCCAAAAAAGTTGGGTTGTCGCGGAGGAATTCACGCACGACTTTGTCGATGGGATCGGCTGCTATTTCTTTGCTCATATTCTTATACGTCCGTGAAAAACTGACTTCGCTGGTCCGTTCATTATCAGTGCATGACCAGAACCTTTCCAGTCTATTTTTAAAGACCCTCGGGTTAGGTGAACAGTTACTGGTGAGTCCGCAAGATTCTGTTGGATGGCCGCCACGGCTGCCGCGCAGGCACCAGAGCCACAGGCTTCGGTTTCGCCGACGCCACGCTCGAACACTCTGAGCTTGAGGTTACTGCGGTCGACAACCTGCATAAAGCCAACATTGACGCGGTTGGGGAAACGCTCATGGGACTCCAGTGCGGCACCCAATTCTGCCACTGGCGCACTGTCTATATCAGCCACAGTTAACACCGCATGAGGATTGCCCATGGAAACGGCGAAAATACTCTCTGTCTGGCCATTAATCTCGATATCGTAGGTCAGTGCTGACTGGTCAGTTTGAAACGGAATCGCTGGCGGGTCCAGTTCTGGAATACCCATATCCACGGCAACCTGATTCTTATTAATCAAATCTAGGGTCATAACGCGGTTTGAGGTTTGTACTCGAATCGACTTTTTGCCGGTCAATTGACGATCATGAACAAAGCGCGCCAGACAGCGTGCGCCATTGCCACATTGCTCAACTTCCGCACCATCGCAGTTAAAAATACGGTAGTCGAAATCAATATCCGTTGCCGAAGGCGGTTCGATAACCAACACCTGATCGCAGCCGATACCGGTTTTGCGGTCGGCCAAGCGCCGTACCATCGAAGCGGTGATGCGGACATTTTGCGTGACCGCATCAATGACCACAAAATCATTGCCGAGGCCGTGCATTTTTGTGAATTTCATTAACATCAGCGTTATCTCGCTGCTGCGGGCAGCAAGCTTTCGCCGCTGAGCAGATCTTCGAGGGTTTCCCGTCGTCTGACTAAATGAACCTGATCGCCATCGACCATCACTTCTGGCGCACGAGGGCGACTGTTGTAATTGGAGCTCATCACAAAACCATAGGCACCTGCCGACATCAGGCAGAGATAATCCCCAGCACTGATCGCCAGAGATCGGTCCTTGGCGAGAAAATCCCCAGTCTCACAGACAGGCCCGACCACATCGTAAAGCGCGTTCTCGGAGTTGCCGGTGGAAATCGGTTGGATATCCATCCACGCCTGATACAGGGCAGGGCGAATCATATCGTTCATGGCGGCGTCGACAATGGCAAAATTCTTCTCACCATTGCTTTTTAGATACTGCACCTGAGTCAACATCACTCCGGCATTGGCACAAATGGAGCGGCCCGGCTCCAGCACCAGTGTCTCGCTGCGGCCCTTTAATAGCGGTAAAATCGCTGACATATAACTCTGAGGGGTTGGCGGCTGTTCCTGTTCATAGCGCACGCCGAGACCACCGCCAATATCAATATGCTGCAATGTTATACCCAGCTGCGCCAATTCATCCACTAGCGCCAACAGGCGTTCCAGGGCGGCAACAAAGGGTGCTATATCCACCAGCTGCGAGCCGATATGGCAGTCGACGCCGACGACGTTGATATGGGCCATCTGGGCGGCGCGTTGATAAACCTGAGCGGCCAGATTGATATCTATGCCAAACTTGTTTTCTTTTAGTCCGGTAGAAATGTAGGGATGGGTTTGCGCATCGACATCGGGGTTGACCCGCAGAGACACGGCCGCGACCAGATTACAGCTGGCTGCGGTGCTGTTTAGTAGCTCAAGCTCGGCTTCCGACTCAACATTAAAACAGTGAATCCCTAACTCAAGGGCACGCTGCATTTCACTGGCGGTCTTGGCAACCCCAGAAAAAACCACTTTGGCCGGATCACCACCGGCGCGCAAGACTCGCTCAAGCTCGCCAATGGAAACAATATCAAAACCGGCGCCCAGCTGGGCAAGGGTTTGCAATACGGCAATATTGGAATTGGCCTTCACCGCATAGCAAATCAAATGCTCTTTTTCTGCCAGAGCGGATTGGTAGGCGAGAAAGTTATTGCTGATGGCGGCTTTGCTATAGACATAGCAAGGCGTGCCAAATTGGCTGGCAACAGTGGCGAGCGACGTGCGTTCAATAAACAGATTCCCATCTTGGGAGCTAACGGCATGGTGCATAATAATTTAGTCTTTGTTTTGATGAGCTTGTATTGGGTCAGCTTGTAATCGATCAGCTTGTAACTGATAGCTGGTCGCAGCATCTTCCGGAACATACAGAGCGCCCTTATTACCGCATCCGGATAAAATCGTGGCGACAACAATGACGCCAGCAAATCGAATTGCTGAGGATCCACTGATCTGCGATAAATGGCTAAATAAGTGCGCAAGTAAATGACGATACATGGTTTATAATTCCTGCCGTTGAAGGGGCGCTATGGCTCTTTAATTTATGGCCTAGCCCATAGCCTAACCTATGGCGTTCAGTATAGCGGCAGTGGCAGACGACACTCAAACAAATATGCGGCGTGAGCCCAATCTAAGACTAACTTGGCGGTGGATAGAGCAAATGAATGAAGCAGAGTTTAATCAGTTGGCAGACGACCTGATGTTTTCCATCGAAGAGAGCATTGACGACAGTGGCGCGGATATCGACTACGAAAACAGTGCTGGCATGCTGACCATCACTTGCGAAACCAATGGCACGCAGATAATTCTCTCACGCCAAGGGGCGGTGGGTGAAATCTGGCTGGCGGCGAAGTCCGGTGGTTTTCACTTTAAGTTGCAAGAGGGCGTCTGGCGCAATACCGTCAGCGCCGAACCACTCATTGATATGCTCAGCCAAGCTTGCCTCGCCCAATCAGGCGAAGCCGTCAGCTTCGAGTTCTAGGGACTCTTGAGCTCTTTTTTATTCGGCGCCCATTCTTTAGGCGCCAGATAAGACCGTTCTTAACGCTCCATAAGACGCGCTTTGGCACGACCAGCAGCGGCTACAACCTGAGCCGGGGCTGTGCCGCCGAGATGATCACGGGCAGCAACTGATCCCTCTAGAGTCAATACATCAAATACATCAGCACTGATTTCAGTGGAAAATTGCTGTAACTCCTGCAGCGACATTTCCGAGAGATCCTTGTCTTCAGCCAGCCCATAGGCAACCGACTTGCCGACAATCTCATGGGAATCTCTAAAGGCAATGCCCTTGCGCACCAGATAATCCGCCAGATCAGTGGCGGTTGAGAAGCCACGACGGGCGGCTTCATACATCATATCTTTGCGCGATTCAATGGCTGGAATCATATCGGCGAAGGCACGCAGACAGTCACGCACTGTATCCACGGTATCAAACAGCGGTTCCTTATCTTCCTGATTGTCCTTGTTGTAGGCCAGGGGCTGGCTCTTCATCAGGGTCAGTAGAGAGATAAGGTGGCCATTAACTCTGCCGGTTTTGCCGCGCACCAGTTCAGGCACGTCGGGATTTTTCTTCTGGGGCATAATTGACGAGCCGGTGCAGAAGCGATCTGGCAGGTTGATAAACTGAAATTGCGCCGAGGTCCAGAGCACTAACTCCTCAGACATCCGCGACATATGCGTCATCAAGATACTGGCAAAGGCACAGAACTCAATGGCAAAGTCGCGATCGCTGACCGAGTCGAGGGAATTTTCCGTGGGCTTATCAAAGGCCAGTGCCTGAGCGGTAAAGGCTCTGTCGATAGGGTAGGTGGTTCCAGCCAGAGCAGCAGCACCCAAGGGACTCTGGTTGAGTCGCGCTCGGCAATCTTGCAAGCGGCTGTAATCTCGCTCGAGCATTTCATTCCAGGCCAATAGATGGTGGCCAAAGGTCACTGGCTGGGCGGTTTGCAAGTGAGTAAAGCCAGGCATTATGGTGTTGGCTTCTTGCTCTGCCAGGCCGATCAAGCCCTCTTGTAAGCGGGTCAAAATCGGCGCTATATGATCGATCTCGTCACGCAGCCATAGGCGAATATCAGTAGCCACTTGATCGTTGCGCGAGCGGCCCGTGTGCAACTTCTTGCCAACAATGCCGATTTTAGCGGTGAGAGCCGCCTCGATATTCATATGCACATCTTCTAGAACCACGGACCAGGGAAACTCACCGGCTTCGATCTGGGCTGCAATCTCTTGCAGGCCAAGCAGAATTTGATCTCGCTCGGCGGCGGTTAATACACCGGCTTCGCAGAGCATGCTGGCATGGGCAACAGAACCCTGAATATCCTGGCGATAGAGGCGCTGGTCAAAATTCACCGAGGCAGTAAAGCGGGCGACAAAATCATCCACTGGCTCATTAAAACGGCCGCCCCAAGCCTGATTGGTTTGCGTGGCTGGAGTTGGGTTGGTCTCGCTGTTTTCGTTTTTACTCATCGACTTGTTTGCTCAGTGGTTATTTCGCGACTAGGATTATAGCTAATCACAGTGATGAGCCATAACTAGAATGCGTGATTCAGGGGAAAATCAGACTCAAATAGACGATTATTTTATTCCTGACCTCTGTCGCGGACAGGGATTGTTGGGAATATTTGTTATTGCGGCCTTATCGGCGGTGTTAATGGGGCTGCTTCACAGTGGTATTGGCGACTTCGATTTTCTCTGGCTGGGCAAAATTGCGCTGTTAATCTGTTGGATTGCTTTAATCAGCGCCCTGTTTTTATGTCGTGCGCGACCTTACTTATTGCACCTGACACTGCCTCGTGTGGCACTGATTAATTATCTCTTGGTTTTGTTGGCCGCAGCTCTCTGTGCCGTCGCCGCAGAATACTGGAATAACTATTCTCTCAGCAGGATCTGGCGAGCCGACCCGGTTTCAATACTGAATACCGTTTTGATTGCCGCCATTCCCGCTGGCGTGATTCTAAGGCTTTATTATCTACAACAGCGTTTGTACCAACAGCAGAGCGCCAGTCTAGAGGCAAGACTACAGGCCTTGCAGGCAACTATCCGACCACACTTTTTATTTAACAGCATGAACAGCCTCGCGACCCTGATTCGAATCGACCCCGATAAGGCGGAGAAAACAGTCGAGAACCTCTGTGATCTTTTTCGCTATGCCCTAAAAAACACCAGCTCAGTGACATTGCAAGAGGAAGTGGAGGCCTGCAAACGCTATTTGGAAATCGAAAAATTGCGCCTCGATGAGCGCCTTGAATACAGCTGGGATATTAAAGTTGAGCTCAACAATATTCTTGTTCCGGCGTTGATTTTGCAGCCATTAATTGAAAATGCGGTATTCCACGGGGTGCAACCGGCGCGTGATGGGGGCGCTCTTTATATTGTTATTTATCGTCAATCAGAATGGCTGGTTATAGACCTGATCAACAGTCTCCCGAATAGTACTGATGATGGGAGTGTTGTTGCTACGAACACCTCAGGCCACCAGCTGGCGCTGGATAATTTGCGCAGTCGGCTTGAGACCTACTTTAATGGCAATGCGGAGTTACAGGAAACTGTATTCAAAAATCACTACCATACGAGGATTCTATTTAAACCATTGGAGGGTTAAAGATGATCAAGGTATTGATCGTAGATGATGAATCACTGGCACGGATCCGCATGCAGCGTCTGCTTGAAAAAAATTTGGATGTAGAGGTTGTCGGCGAAGCAAAAAATGGTATCGAAGCGGTGCAGATGGCACAGCAATATTTGCCCGATATACTGTTGATGGATGTGCGCATGCCAGAGATGGATGGCCTCGAAGCGGCTCGGCAGATCGCAAAAATGAGCCCGCCGCCGGCGGTTATTTTTTGCACGGCATTTGAAGACTTCGCACTACAGGCCTTTGATGCCAAAGTCTTTGCCTACTTACTTAAGCCGATCAAAGCCGCTGAGCTGGATGCGGCGCTGCAGCGAGCAGGAACCAATACTCGGGCGCAACTTAACGGTGCAGCTCGCAGCAATAGACGTCACCTCTGTAGCAGAACCCACAATGGCCTCGAATTAGTTGCAGTAGAGCAGATTAGACTGCTCCAGGCCGATCAAAAATATGTCACCGCTTACACCGCTGAGGGTGAAGCCGTGCTCTCCGATACCCTCAAAGATATTGAAGAAGAATTCTCGCAGCTGTTTATTCGCGTCCACCGCAGTGCATTGGTAGCCCGGGATGCCATTGAAGGCCTCACCTACGCCGAGGGGCATCTTGCCGTCAAGCTAAGGGATATCACTATTCAACCAATTGTCAGTCGGCGCCTTGAGCCGAAACTGAGGCAGTTAGTGCCGCAGCTTTAAGGCTGTACAGGCGCAAATAAAATCCCCCTTATTAGAACTGCCCAAGTGCCGCTAAATGGTCGATAATGCTCAACTAGTTAATAACAGTAATGGAATTTCAGTGCCCCAGACGATCCGAATTGCGACACGAAAGAGCCCTTTAGCCCTTTGGCAGGCAGAGTTTGTAAAAGCCAGATTACTCGAAAATCACCCACAGCTTGATGTGCAGCTGGTGGCCATGACCACCCGCGGCGATGTGCTGCTGGATACGCCACTGGCAAAAGTCGGCGGCAAAGGTCTCTTTGTCAAAGAGCTTGAAGTGGCGATGTTGGAAGACCGCGCCGATATTGCCGTGCACTCAATGAAAGATGTGCCCATGGAATTTCCTCCGGGACTGGGCCTTACTATTATCTGTGAGCGTGAAGACCCTCTCGATGCCTTTGTCTCCAATCGTTACACAAGTCTCTCCGAGCTGCCCCCGGGATCTGTGGTGGGAACCTCAAGCTTGCGCCGCCAATGTCAGATTCGCGCGATCTTTCCCGAATTACAGATCAAAGACCTGCGCGGCAATGTAAATACTCGTTTAGCGAAACTCGATTATGGCGAGTATGACGCGATTATCCTCGCCAGCGCCGGACTGGTGCGACTGGGCATGGAGGCGCGCATTGCCTCGCGACTCGAGCCGGAACTCTGCCTGCCAGCGGGCGGTCAGGGCGCTGTGGGCATTGAGTGTCGTCTCGACGATCAGGCCACCATAGAATTATTGAAACCCCTAGAGCATCCTCAGACGCGCCTTCGCGTCACTGCTGAACGGGCACTTAATCGACGTTTGGAAGGCGGTTGTCAGGTACCCATTGCCTGTTACGCAGAGCTCGATGAAGCGGGCAGTTCACTGCAACTGCGGGGCTTAGTGGGCAGCGTCGACGGTACCCGTATTCTTCAAGATCAACTCTCAGCTCCGGTAGAGCAGGCCGAACAGCTGGGTATTGAGCTGGCCGAACGTTTACTGGCCGCCGGTGCAGGTGAAATTCTCTCTGAGGTTTACGGGGCAGACTAATGTCGCAGCGCATCCTGGTGATCAGACCCTCGCGGCAGGCGGATCAATTTATCGCCCTGCTTGAGCAGAGCGGTGCCCAGGTATCCCATACTCCAGTGATGTCCATCGAGCCCATAGTGGATGGCCAATCGATTAAAGACCTGATTCTCGAAGTGGATAATTTTCATAAGGCCATCTGTGTCAGTGGCAATGCCGCTCAGCTGACCCTTGAATGGCTGGATCGCTATTGGCCAATGATGCCTGAGGGCATAGATTTTTTTGCGGTGGGTCAACAGACCGCACAAATACTCGCCGACGGGGATATTTCGGCCCTGTCGCCGAGTGGGCGACAAAATAGTGAGGCACTTTTGGCGCTGCCTGAATTACAGGATCTGAGGGATCAGCGGGTGATTATTTTTCGCGGCTGTGGTGGTCGCGAAATCCTTGGTGATACCTTGATTGAGCGCGGTGCGCAAGTTGATTACTGCGAGCTCTACAAGCGGATAATCAACCCAGAGCAAGTGCTCTTGGCTCGCCAGCAGTTGCCAAAAAATGATTGCCTAGTGGCCCACAGCGGCGAGTTGCTGACCGCCTTGGGTGATCAGTCCGGAGAGTCTGGCGCAGAGACAGCGGTGGTGGTGCCCAGTGAACGCGTGGCAGAGATTGCCCGGGAGCTGGGTTACAACAATATTGTCAGTGCCGAGAATGCGCTGCCCGAGTCAATGTTGGCTGCGGTGGAGAAAGCGCTGTAATTTATTGCATCAGGGGTGACTGAAGGGCTACTCTTCGATTAATGAGTAAATATTTTTGGCGTTTAAAAGCCGTGAAATAAAAGAGGGAAAATGGTGACTGAGAAAAAACCCGCTGCACCTGTGGCCAGCGACAAGACCGATGCGGCGAAGGCCAGTGCTAGCCCAGACAAGCCATCTGCAAAGAGCCGAAGCAAGAGTGATGACAAGAGCGCGGGCAAGCAGACTGCGGCGAATAAAGCCCCCAAAAAATCCTTTCCCTGGTTTAAAACCATTCTTCTATTATTGCTGATTGCTGCTCTGGCGGGGTCGGCTGGGTTTGGTTGGATGCAGTGGCAGCAGCGCATGACTCTAGAGGATCAGGTTCAACGCAGCTTAGCGACACTGGAAGCGAAGCTTGAGAGGCAGCAGCAAGGGCTAGTTAAAGCTGGCCAAGCGCAGTCGACAGATATTGATCAGTTGCAAAAGCAGCTCTATTCACTGCGTCTAGTGGCCAACCGTCAGGCAGAGCAAATACTCATCCTCGGGTCAGCGACTCGCGGCGATTGGCTGTTGGCAGAGGCTGCCTATCTAGTGCGCCTGGCCAATCAGCGTCTTCAGGTGGAGCGCAGCGTCGACAACCCACTGGCGATTCTAGAAACCGTCGATGATATTTTTATTCAGCTCAATGATCCCGAGTTAATGGCGGTTCGCAATGCCTTGGCGGTGGATATTACCGCCCTGCGCATAACCGCAAAAGTTGACCGCGAGGGTATCTATCTGGAGTTGCAGGCAATCTCCTCTGCCCTTGAAACACTGCCGATTCTTGAAGCACTGTCAATCCTTGAAGCTGATGCTGATCCTGAGGTCGCTCTAGGAGCCCAGGGCACCGAGCAGACTCCAAGCTCTCTGGCTGAAACCGTTGATCGCTTTACTGAAAAGTTCGGCAACCTGATTGTCCTGAAAAAGCGAGATCAGCCGATAGAGCCCCTGCTCAGCGGTGCGGAACAAACCATGGTGCGTCAAAATCTCTATCTGCTTCTGGAGCAGGCTCAGAGTGCATTGCTGCGGGAAGAACAGACGATCTATAGCAGCAGTCTGAATAAAGCCGAGATATTATTACGCAGCTATTTCCAGCTGAACAGCGAGTCCGAAGCGTCGATTACACGACTGCAAGCCTTAGCAGAGCGGCCCGTGAGTCAGCTGCTGCCAGATATCTCAGGTTCCCAAAATGCCATCCAAACGGCCCTCAATCTGCGCCAAAACAGCAGTGCTGATGAGGGCTCAGAACAGTGAGAAAGTTATTGTTATTGCTCGTCCTAGCCCTGCTGGTGGGTGCGCTGGCAGTCTGGGTATTACAGTTTGGCAGTGGCTATGTACTGTTGAGTTTTGCCGAATTCACCCTTGAAATGAGTGCCTGGACCGGACTGCTGATCTATGTGGCCGCGACTGCACTGCTGTTCTGGTTGCTGTTGACCTGGCGCTGGGTTATGGGCGCCGGCGGTTTTAGGTCCTGGTGGCGCAATCGCCGCAGCGCGCGTAATCACAATCAAACTGCCGAGGGGCTGTTGCTGTTTGCCGGTGACGATTGGCAGGAGGCGGCAAAGTTACTGTCGCAGTCGGCGAATAAATCCTCTATGCCAGTGGTGAATTTGTTGTTTGCAGCGCGGGCCGCGGCGGACAACGAGGAGTTCGAACAAGCGGGGCAGATTTTACAGCGCCTGAAAATCGCCTACCCAAAGAGTGGCTTTATTGCCGACAAGGCTTTGGCCGAACTGCATCTGCTGCAAGAGCAGCCCCGAGAGGCATTAACCCTTCTTCAGGCAGTCTATGATGAAAATCCCCGAGATAAAGGGCTTTTGCGACTCTTGGCCGATGCCTACTATCTCGCGGAAGACTGGGCTCCCCTGCAAAAAATACTCCGTGACCTGCGCCACTTTAAGGCTGTCAGCGAACAGGATATGGTCAGTTTAGAGCAGGATGTCTACTGCAATCTGCTCGAGAGTCTGAGGTCTGATGGCGCGGGTTCCCTTAGAGAGAAAAGGGCAGAGCTAGAGGATATTTGGTATTTAACCCCGAAAAAATTGCATAGTGACCCCCAGGTTGTCGCCAGCTATAGCGCCAGTCTTGGCAGAGTTCAGTTAGTGGAAAAACAACAGGCACTGCTGATCAAGAGTTTAAACCGACAGTGGCATCCGCTATTGGTCGTGCAATTTGGTGAGCTTGAATCAGCCAGTCCCGAGAAGCAGTTGGCGGTGGCTGAGAAATGGTTTGTTCAGCACAGCCAAGATCCCGATCTGCTGTTGGCACTGGGGCAGATCTGCCAGCGGTTGCAGTTTTGGGGTAAAGCTAAAGACTACCTAATTGCCGCAGTTAAGCTGCGCCCATCAGTACAGGGCTCTATCAATTTAGCCGCGGTGCTGGAAAAGATCGGCGACAGCAAAGCCAGTACCGAGGCTTATAGGCAGGGGCTGCTCGCCGCACTTGAGTGCCAAGAAAAGTAAGAACAGGAGCAGGAGTAGAAAATCTAGAGCGGCTCTAAGCTGGCGTTTGAAAGCTATGGTGTTTGAAAGCTATGGTGTTTGAAAGCTCTTCAGCATCTCTATTTCATCTGCCCAAATTGACGGGTCTATGGTTTCCAGAACCAATGGAATCCCGTCAAAACGCTTATCCTGCATAATAAATTGGAAGACATTCAGCCCTAAATTGCCATGGCCCAGACTGTGGTGGCGATCGACGCGACTGGCATACTCCGAGCGTGAATCATTTAGGTGCATGCCGCAGAGGTAGTCAAAACCAACAATCCGCTGAAAATCATCAAAGACCTTTTCACAGCCATCGGTGCTGCGCATATCGTAGCCCGCAGCAAAGGCGTGGCAGGTGTCATAGCAGATGCCGATGCGGCTCTTATCTTCAACGCCGTCGATCATGGCTGCCAACTGTTCAAAGCTAAATCCCAAATTACTGCCCTGACCGGCAGTATTCTCGATCACCGCAGTGACTCCAGAGGTGACCTCTAAAGCCTGATTAATCGATTGGCAAATCTTGTCAATACACTGATCTTCGGTGATTTTTCGCAGATGGCTGCCGGGGTGGAAGTTGAGATACTTGAGTCCCAACTGCTCACAGCGTTGCAGTTCATCGACAAAGGCTTCGCGGGATTTTTCCAGCCCCTCGGTCTCCGGGTGGCCAAGGTTTATCAGATAGCTATCGTGGGGCAGAATCTGCTCTGGTGAAAAGTCATATTGCTCACAGTTTTCTTTAAACTTCTCAATACTCTCTTGAGTTAGCGGCTTGGCCTGCCATTGCCGCTGATTTTTAGTAAAGAAGGCAAAGGCCGTGGCGCCGATTGCCTGGGCATTGAGTGGTGCATTTTCGATGCCGCCAGCAGCACTGACGTGGGCGCCAATATATTTCATAGGGATCTATTCTCGGGATGATAAGTAGCCGGGTTATAGGGCTGAGGATAATAAAGTAAAAGCGATTAATATCCAAAGGCCTTGATTGCCGTCAACGGGTTTGTGAGTAAAACCTGCTAGCCTTGTTGGTCGAAAAAAATAGCCGTCTATTATCATGATTGATTTTGAGTGTACCCCCCAGGTAGATCTAGAATTTATGAATCGAGAGCACCGTAAAGCTTTCGATGACGCCAATGCTTTGAAGAGCCTACTTGATGGCGCCTTAAAACGGCGCTTATATGATGATATAAAAGAGCTGCAAGAGGCTGTCTTGGAATCTGAGTTTGAGATAGAGGCCGAGGTGAGTGAACCCGGTGCTGTGGAAATTGAACAGCTATTACAGACGTTGTTGCTGGACACTGTCACCCACTTTGAACTGGAAGAGCAGTGTATGGAGGAATATCGATTTCCTGCCAGAGCTGAGCACAATCAAGAGCATCTGCGGGTGTTGCAATGGATGGCAGAGGAGCACAGTCTCTGGACAGCGGGCTGCAGTGTGGAAACCATCATCCATCTGAGTGATTATGCTGCGGACAAATTCCCCAAGTGGTTGCTCAACCATATAGTCACCATGGATACGGTCACTGCCAGCTATATCCGTCGCAATGGTGGTACCTCTCTTTAAAATACGGGCCTTTAAATCTGGGTCTTAAAATGCCGTTCTTTAGGTGCTGTTTTTTAAGTACTGTTCTTAAAGCGACGTTGCTTTAAGTGTCGTTTATTTTAAATACGATTTCTTTTTAGATCGCGAATCAAAAACCTTACTGGATGCATGGCCTGACAGAGTTCTTCAGAGAGTGCTGGTGTTTCCCCGGCAATTTTAGCTGCCAACAGTTCCGCTGTTAATGGCGCATAACTTAGACCCCGAGACCCCATACCGCAATTGACATAGAGGTTGGGCAGATAGGCTCCGGGCGTGGTCATGGGCATTTTGGCGTCCCGGCGCAATATGGCGTAATCCTCAAGCATGGCCGCCCGATCCGGTACCGGACCGGCAATCGGCAGGTAATCCGAGGTGGTGCAGCGGAAGTTAGCCCGCCCGGTTAAGCTCTCCTTGGACGGCTGGCCCAGCACTGCTGCCAGTCCGGCATCCGTGGCTGCGATCTGTGCCAGATTGGTCTGATGGTCTATATCCCGTAATTCGGTGGTGAACAGGTCTTTGTTATAGGTGGCACCACAGCCATGTAGGCCATTTTCTGCGGGGGTGATATAGCATTCACCACAGATCACCATTTTCATTTTGCTGCTCTCGGCAGTGCAGGGCATTTGAGTGATCTGGCCGCGAATTTTACGCAGCGGCAGATAGGCAGTCTGGCTAAACTTTTTGCAGTCAAAGGCGCTGGCAATAATCACAGTCTCGCTTTCAATCACCAGTTGCTGATCGACATCGCGGAGCTGCCAGTCTCGCTGTTTGTCAGAGTATTCGAGACTTTGAATGTTGGCCTGAACTAGGGGGATATTGTTTAGCTCAAGCAATTGCTTGCAGATAAGCTGCGGTGGCAACCAGCCCAGTTTGGGGAAATGCAGGGCGGACTCGGCTTTTAAGGGCACGCCGCTCAATGCTTCCAGCTGCTCATGGGCAATGGTTTCCACCATCTCTGTCTGATCCGCATAGCGCTGGCTGATCAGTTTGAAGTCACTGCGGGCCTTGTCATTTTCCGGCACCACCAAAACACCGCACTGGCGGCCTAAGCCACTGTCCCAGAACGGTTTGTAATAGTCGCTGGCAAATTGAATGGCGGCCAGATTGACTCGCGGCAGCAGGTCGTCTCGGGGAGATAATTTGGGGTAGACAATGCCCTCTGGGTTACCCGATGCTTCGGCGCCAGCATGGTCGTGGCGGTCGATAACTGTGACCTCGAAGCCGCGCTTTTTTAAGGCGGCAGCCACTGTGCAGCCAGAGATTCCAGCCCCGATAACCGCAACGGTTTTGCGGGTCCGCGGCACCGGATTACCGGTTTTATACCAGGGTGTAGTGCTGGGCTGTGGCTTGCTCATTGGTCGAGATCGAACTCAGCGCAGATCTGTTCACACCAGCGGCTGATATACCCATCGCTGAGCTCCAGCTGATTCTCATCGTCCAGAGCCAAGCCGACAAAATGCGCTTTATTATCGGTGAGGGCTTTGGATTCGTCGAACTCGTAACCTTTGTTGGGCCATTCGCCGACCATCATTGCACCGCGGTTTTTCACCTTGGCCCAGAGATAGCCGAGGGCATCTTGAAACCATTCCGGGTAGCCGATCTGATCGCCGAGACCGAAAACGGCCACGCGCTTGCCGGAAAAGTCGATCTGCTCCAGTTCGTCCCAGTGGCTCTCCCAGTCCTCTTGCAACTCGCCGTAATCCCAGGTGGGAATGCCGAGTATTAGCAGGTCGTAATCGGCCATCAGGCTGAGGGGCTGGTCGGCGATATTGTGCAGGCTGACGCGGTTGCTGTGCTGGCGATTAATTTCCGCGCAGATCTTCTCCCCGGCCATTTCGGTGTAGCAGGTGGAGCTGCCGTAAAACAGGCCGATTGCTGAACTCATTAATTTTTCTCAAGCTGGGACGGGTGATTTTATGCTGCGTGATAGCTGGGCATGATACCTGCTCTGCCTGCGTCACGGAATGCTCTTTCTGATTTGCTGCTGTTGATAGCTGCTTTGGGATAGCTGCTTTGGGATAGCTGCTCTGAAAGCCACTCTATTCTAAGCGCCACCCGCAAAGTCCAGCTGCCGCCAGGCCTCATAGACAATGATCGATACTGTATTGGAGAGGTTGAGGCTACGACTCTCTTTTTGCATCGGTAGGCGCAAGACTTGCTCAGCGCCCAGATTATCGCGAACATCCTCAGGCAGACCGCGAGTTTCCGGGCCAAATAGCAGCGCATCTCCCTCCTCGAAACGGGCCGAGGAATAGCAGACTGTGCCCTTGGTGCTCAGGGCATAAATCTTTTTCGGCTGCTGACTCTGCTGATAGTCCTCGAGACTGGCGTGGACTTTTAAGGATTGAAACTCCCGGTAGTCAAGACCAGCGCGGCGCAGCTTTTTATCATCCAGATCGAAGCCCAGAGGCTCAATTAGATGCAGGCGAAAGCCGGTATTGGCGCAGAGGCGAATAATATTGCCGGTGTTGGGTGGAATTTCCGGCTGGTATAAAACAATATCGAGCATGTTTTTTAAGAGGCGACTCAGGCGTCGACAATCTCCACCATTAAATCATCAGACAGACTTTCGAGAATGGCGGTGAGCTGTTCCTCTTTCATCGCCTCTGGCAACTGTAGGTAGCTGTGGGCATAGAACATCATACCCGCTGACATGGGGGTGCTCTCGCAAAAGGTTTCCAGGGAGATCAGGCTGACATTGTGGCTCGCCAGCAGTGTGGAAATTTCACCGACAATACCAGGGCGATCATTGGCGACGATTTCGATGCAGCTGATCTTGGCCTCCGGCTCATGGCTTGGAGTACTTTTCTCAACGGTAATTTTGATACCCTGAGTCGAGAGTGCAGCCAGATGCTCTTCGAGCTCTGCCTGTTTCGCTGGTTCAATTTCCACCAACAAAATACCGGCAAACTTACCTGCCAGGCGCGCCATACTGCTTTCCATCCAGTTGCCGCCGTGCTGGCTGACCGTTTGGGCAATCTGTTCAACGATGCCTTCGCGGTCGTCGGCGATCACTGTTAGAACTAAATAATGGGTCATTTTTCATTCCTCTGCTTAACTGCAAATGATTATGGCACTATTATGCAGGTCAGATGAATCTGAAACGGTCTGATGAGTTAAATATGTTTCAGTTAAAGACAACTGTTGCGAGAGCAATCGAGGAAGCCAATAACGTGATAGAAATTCCCGCCGACATGCTAAGTGCAGAGATCCTCTACGGGATTATTGAAGAATTTATTCTCCGGGAGGGCACGGATTACGGTTCTCAAGAGGTGAGTTTGGACAGCAAGATCGATCAGGTTAAGCGTCAGCTGAGCAAGGGCGATGTGTTGATTACCTTTGATCCCGCCACTGAAAACTGCAATCTATTGACCCGTCATCAATTCAAAAAATATCAGGCAGAACAAAAGCAAGAGCAAGAAGATGCTGAGCAGCAGCCGTGAATAGACAGGCCGCCAAGCAACAGTCTGCGGTGACAGTGGCAGCGGCTTTCGCTGACTGTCTCGAGCAGCTTGAGGCGGCGCCCCAGGTTCTCGTTGGATTTAGCGGCGGCCTGGACTCAGCTGTTTTGCTGCATTTGCTCTCGGAGGCACTGCCGCCGGAGCGCATCACCGCAGTGCATATTCACCATGGTCTCTCGGCTAACGCCGATGATTGGCAGCAGCATGCTAAGCAGGTTTGTCAGGGGCTGGGTGTGCGGCTTATTGCGGAATCTGTATCGATTGACGCAAGTGGCGCTGGAATTGAGTCCGCGGCGCGAGATGCTCGCTACGGGGTGTTTGAGAAATATTTAGTCGAGGGTGGGCTGCTACTGCTAGGTCATCATGCTGACGATCAGGTGGAGACGGTGCTGTTTCGGTTATTGCGCGGTTCCGGTGCCAGAGGCCTGTCGGGGATTCCTAAAACTCGGACGGTGGGATCTGGGCGCTTGATCAGACCCCTGCTTCCCTGGCCCAAGTCGAGTTTGCATGACTATGCCAAGGAACAGCAGTTGAGCTGGATTGAAGACGAGAGTAATCAGCAGGAGCAGTTTGATCGCAATTATTTGCGCCACGCGGTTATTCCAGCATTGGCCCAGCGTTGGCCGGGCTATGTTCAGGGCATTATGCGCACCGCCCAGCAGAGTGGTCAGGCGGATCAGCTTGCGGACTCGGTGGCGCGTGGGGATCTTGCCGGTCTCGATTCGCGCCCTGAGCGGGGTGGCTGGTCATTGGATTTAACCGAATTTGTAAACCTCGAATCTCTGCGGCAGAGAAATGTGCTGCGCTACTGGCCTGAGGTGCATGGACTGCTAGCGCTGGGACAGACCTTGATCGATGAGGTTATGAGTTCGTTGCTCACTGCTCGTGAAGACAGTGAGCCAAAAGTTATGCGTGGGGATCTACAGATCTGCCGCTACCGCCAAAGGCTCTATCTGCTGAAACTCAGTGGCCGACCAAAGGCCGATTTGGATCTCTGTCTATTTTGGTCTGGGGATCAACCTCTAGTGCTGCCCGATGGCAATTTGTTAAGCGCTGAGCGTGGGCTGGGTGAAGGTTTGCGGGTGGATAATATCGACCGCCTAACCCTGCGCTTTCGCCGTGGCGGTGAACGCTGCCAGCCGGTCGGTCGCGAACATTCCAACAGCCTCAAAAAATTGCTTCAAGAATATGGCTTAGAGCCTTGGTGGCGAGAGTCTGTGCCGCTGTTTTATAGGGATGAGCAGCTGGTTGCCGTGGGCGATTTGTGGGTCTGTCAGGACTGGCAGGCAGAGCCTGAAAAAGAAGGCTTAAAAATCATCTGGCGGACAAACTCTCTGTAGAAACCTCTATACCTTTCTGTTAATCTACTCTCCCATCTTAGGTAGGGTGGGTCTCGGTCAATTTCACGGCCAAACAAGCCTTTCTCGATTACAATTTTTCAAGATTCTGTTCTTATGGAATGCATTTCTATTTGAGCGCAGAATCGTGGTTTTACAGGGTCTTTATGACACGTTTTATTTTTGTTACCGGTGGTGTTGTCTCGTCTTTGGGTAAAGGTATCTCAGCTGCTTCTCTGGCTGCTATTCTCGAATCCCGCGGACTCAACGTCACAATCCTCAAGCTCGACCCCTACTTAAATGTCGACCCTGGAACCATGAGCCCCTATCAGCACGGTGAAGTCTATGTGACTGAAGACGGCGCCGAAACCGATCTCGATCTCGGCCACTACGAGCGCTTCCTGCGCTCAAAGATGACCAAGAATAATAACTTCACCAGTGGCCAGGTCTACGAGACTATTTTGCGTCGCGAACGTCGCGGCGACTATCTCGGCGGCACAGTGCAGGTCATCCCACACCTGACTGACGAAATTAAGCGCCGTGTCTATGCCGGTGCCGGTGATGCGGATATAGCCGTGGTCGAAATTGGTGGCACTGTTGGCGATATCGAGTCACAACCGTTTCTTGAAGCTGTGCGTCAGCTCAAAGTTGAACTGGGTTACAAGCGTGCACTGTTATTGCACCTGACTCTGGTTCCCTATATTGCCTCTGCCGGTGAGACCAAGACCAAGCCAACTCAGCACTCAGTAAAAGAGATGCGCTCAATTGGTCTACAGCCCGATGTGCTGCTGTGTCGTTCTGAAGTGCAGCTTGAAGAGAGTCAGCGCCAGAAGATTTCCCTGTTCACCAACGTTGAAGAGCGCGCGGTGATTCCTGTAATGGATGCGGCGAGTATTTATCAAATACCGCGCATGCTCCACGAGCGCGGCTTGGATCAATTTGTTGTCGATCGCTTTGACTTGGATGTGCCGCCTGCGGATCTCAGTGAGTGGGATTTTGTTGTCCAGAGCCAGTTGCACTCAGACGGCCTGGTGACGATCGCCATGGTTGGCAAGTACATGGAACTGCTGGATGCCTACAAGTCGGTGACTGAAGCGTTGACTCACGCCGGTATTCACAACAAGGCCAAAGTGAAGGTTCGCTATATTGACTCCGAGCGATTGGAGCAGGATCACTCTCTGTTAGATGGCGTCGATGCCATTCTGGTGCCCGGTGGTTTTGGTACTAGAGGCTCAGAAGGTAAAGTCTTCGCGGTTAAAACAGCCCGAGAGAAAAAAATCCCCTACCTCGGCATCTGTCTGGGTATGCAGATTGCGATTATCGAATATGCACGCAATGTCTGCGGCCTTGAGGGCGCAAACAGCACCGAGTTTGATCCGGAAACAGCCAATCCAGTGGTGGGCTTGATCGCCGAGTGGATCGATGCCGCGGGCAAGAAAGAGCTGCGTACCGAAGACTCTGATCTCGGCGGCACCATGCGCCTTGGCTCTCAGGTCTGTCATCTGGTGCCCGGTTCCATGGTCCATGGTATTTATGGCTCTGATCAGGTTGAAGAGCGTCATCGTCATCGCTTTGAAGTGAACAATAACTACTTGCCGGCGCTAAAAGAAGCCGGTTTGGTGGTGGGTGGTCTGTCTCACGACAAGACCCTAGTGGAAACCATAGAGCTGCCCGATCATCCTTGGTTCTTTGCCAGCCAATTCCACCCAGAGTTTAATTCCACTCCTCGGGATGGCCATCCACTGTTCGAGGGCTTCGTTAACGCGGCGCTGGATTACCAAACTAAGTCTAAATAGAAATCTAAGCAGGAAGCAACGCAATGAACTCAGTGACGATTCAGGTAGCCGATATAGGCGTCAGCAATGACGCTCCGATGGTGTTGTTTGGGGGCATGAATGTGCTCGAGTCTCGAGATATGGCTATGCAGATTGCAGAAGCCTATGTTAGCGCTACTGAAAAGCTCGGTATTCCCTACGTCTTTAAGGCTTCTTTTGACAAGGCCAATCGCTCTTCAATTAATTCCTATCGTGGTCCCGGCCTCGATGAAGGGCTGAAAATATTCCAGGAAATTAAACAGACGTTTAATATTCCGCTGATCACCGATGTCCATGAAATCGAACAGGCCAAGCCTGTGGCAGAAGTCTGTGATGTGATCCAGTTACCGGCATTTCTCGCGCGCCAGACCGACTTAGTCAAGGCCATGGCGGCAACCGGCGCGGTGATAAACGTCAAGAAACCGCAGTTTTTAAGTCCCGGCCAGATGGGCAATATTGTCGATAAATTCCGCGAGTGTGGCAACGACCAGATCATGCTCTGCGAGCGTGGCACCTGCATGGGCTATGACAACCTGGTTGTGGATATGCTCGGCTTTCGCACCATGAAAGACGTCAGTGGCGGCTTGCCGTTAATCTTTGATGTGACTCACGCACTACAGTGTCGAGATCCTCTGGGGGCAGCTTCAGGCGGTCGTCGCCATCAGGTGGCTGAACTGGGTCGTGCTGGCATTGCCGTGGGTATCGCCGGTCTGTTTCTCGAGGCCCACCCGGACCCGGATAAGGCGCGCTGTGATGGCCCCAGTGCATTGCCCTTGGATAAGCTCGAGCCGTTTCTTGCACAAATGAAAGCCTTTGACGACCTGATAAAGTCTCAGGAAGATCTCGGAATTATTTAGAGCCAGCCTTATTTCGGCACCGCCCTGAGAGGTTGTTTTGATCCCGGGGGTATTAATCAAATTGTTAGGTTCCATTATGCGCAAACCCTTTAACCTCTTTAACCCCTTTAACGCATACCACCATAGATACTGGAGAAAATAGTAAATGAGCAACATTGTAGATATTCAGGCGTTTGAAATCCTCGATTCCCGCGGTAACCCAACGGTACAGGCGGATGTGATTTTAGAAAATGGTGTTGTTGGAACGGCCAATGCCCCATCCGGTGCATCAACCGGTTCTCGCGAAGCGCTTGAGTTACGCGATGGTGATAGCAGCCGTTATCTGGGCAAAGGCGTATTGACCGCCGTAAACAATATCAACACCAGGATTAAAGCGCTGTTGGTTGGCCAAGATGCCGCCGACCAGCGCCAGCTCGACAAGTTGATGATTGATGCCGATGGCACTGAGAACAAAGCTACATTGGGCGCCAATGCGATTCTCGCCGTTTCTCTGGCCGCCGCCAAAGCTGCCGCCATTGATCAGGGCATTCCCCTCTATGCGCACATTGCCAACATCAACGGCACTCCAGGCCAATACAGCATGCCGGTGCCGATGATGAATATTATCAATGGCGGCGAGCACGCTGATAACAATGTTGATATCCAAGAGTTTATGGTCCAGCCAGTTGGCGCTAAAAGCTTCGCAGAAGCGCTGCAAGTGGGTACGGAGATCTTCCATCAGCTGAAAAAAGTCCTCAGCAGCAAAGGTTTGAACACCGCAGTGGGTGATGAGGGTGGTTTTGCACCGAATCTGGCCTCTAATGCTGAAGCACTGGCAGTGATCAAAATAGCCACTGAAGCTGCCGGTTATGAGCTGGGCAAAGACGTTACTCTGGCACTGGATTGTGCCGCCTCTGAATTCTACAAAGATGGCCACTACAATCTCTCTGGTGAAGGTGTGGTATTTAGCTCAGAAGGCTTTAGTGACTATCTGGCAGAGCTCTGCGATGTCTATCCCATTATCTCCATTGAAGATGGTCTCGATGAGTCTGACTGGGACGGTTGGAAGTACCAGACGGAAAAACTCGGCGAGCGTATTCAGTTGGTCGGCGATGATTTGTTTGTTACCAACACTGGCATCTTGCGTCGCGGTATTGAGTTGGGTGTGGCTAACTCCATTCTGATTAAATTCAATCAGATCGGCACTCTGTCTGAGACTCTGGACGCCATTGCTATGGCCAAAGACGCGGGTTACACCGCGGTTATTTCTCACCGCTCTGGCGAGACCGAAGACACCACTATTGCTGATCTGGCTGTAGCCACCGCTGCTGGACAGATTAAAACCGGTTCACTCTGTCGTTCAGACCGTGTTGCCAAGTACAACCGTCTGTTGCGCATCGAAGCAGAGTTGGGCGAACAGGCTCAGTATCGCGGTCTGGCAGAATTTAAAGCCGCTCAGTAATTCCCGGCGTTGGCATTGTCGCCCGTTGCCTTTTGCGCTCTTTACTGAATTTCAGTGAAAGGGCGCAGCGGTTGATGGGCAAATATCGGAAAAGCGAATAGAATGCCTCCATGCGCTGGTTAATCATTATTTTAGTTGTTCTTCTGGCCGGTCTACAGTGGCGACTGTGGGTCGGTGAGGGCAGTCTCGCCCACCGTGCTGAGCTCAATCGACAGTTGCAGCAACAGGAAGATGACAATCAAACCCTGCGCCAGCGCAATCAGCAGATTGCTACGGATGTGGAAAGCCTGAAAAATAATCTCGATGCCATCGAAGAAAAAGCCCGCGCCGATCTGGGTATGATCAAGCAGGGTGAAACCTTCTATCTGGTGATCGACAAAAAACAGCAGCCACGGCCAGTGCAGGACAGCAACCAATGACTGGGGCCAAGTACTGGGCCATTGTTCCCGCTGCCGGAAGCGGCCAGCGATTTGGTTCTGAGGTGGCAAAGCAGTTCCAGCCTCTAGGTGATCATCTGGTGGCACAGCACAGTCTCAGTCGCCTGTTAAATATTCCCTGTCTTGCAGCAATCATTGTTCCCTGTGATACCACTTCAGCCTATTGGCAGCAGATACCTGCAACCATTGATACGCGAGTAGAGTTAGTCGCCGGTGGCTCTGAGCGGGTTTATTCAGTGCTGCAAGGCCTCAAGGCTATAGCGGGTCGAGCTGCCAGCAGTGACTGGGTATTGGTACACGATATGGCGCGGCCCTGCATTACCTCTGGCGATATCAATAAGTTGATCGCCGAGTTAGCCGGTCATTCCGTAGGCGGCATTCTCGCCACCTCAGTGAGCGACACCTTAAAGCGAGTCGGCGCCGACAATGATATTCAAGGAACTGCCGATCGCAGACTCTATCGCGCCGCACAAACGCCGCAGATGTTTCGCTACGGCTTATTGGTGAAAGCCCTGGAGACCATGCTCGGCGATGGCCGAACCCCCACTGATGAAGCCTCGGCCATAGAGTATTTGGGTGAGCAGGCAAAAATTATTCAGGGTCGTCGCGACAATATAAAAATTACCCACCGTGAAGACCTTATTATCGCCGCGGCGATTATGAATCAGCAGGAGACTGAACAATGCGTATAGGTCATGGCTACGATGTACACCGATTTGGCCCCGGGGATAAATTGATTCTGGGTGGTGTGGCGATTCCCTACGAGCACAGCTTTGTTGCCCACTCCGATGGTGATGTACTGATTCATGCGCTGATCGATTCATTGCTCGGTGCTGCGGCACTGGGGGACATAGGTCAGCATTTTCCCGATACAGAAGCCAAATGGCAGGGCGCCAATAGTCGCCAGCTATTGTTGGCCGTTGTCGCCATGATTGCCGGTAAAGGCTATAAGTTGGCCAATGCCGATATCACTATTGTTGCTCAACAGCCAAAAATGTTGCCCCATCTGGACAAGATGCGGCTTAACCTGTCGGCGGATATGAACTGCAATATTGATCAAATTAATATCAAAGCGACCACCACCGAAGAGCTGGGTTTTGCCGGGCGCAAGGAAGGGATTGCCTGTCATGCAGTGGCCCTGTTGGTTTCTTCTTAAGGGCAGTCAATAGTCTCTCTACTCACATCCATCACCTTTCTCGGATTAAACATTATCGATTCTCAAGACTTTGGCTCTCAAACGTTTGATTTTCAGCGTTTACCACGCCTGTTTCCAGCAACCTTTGGCCGCGCCCAGTACCGCAGCCAGCCAGAAGACTTTCAGGTGGATGAAATACTCGGTTTTGAACCCAGCGGTGAGGGCGAGCACCTGTTTGTGCATATCCGCAAGCGCGATCAAAACACCCAGTGGGTGGCGGGGCTACTGGCAGACCTGGCTGGAATCAAGCGCAACGACGTCAGCTACTGTGGTATGAAAGATCGTTTTGCGGTGACCACCCAGTGGTTTAGCCTCTATTTGCCGGGCAAAGAGATTCCCCAGGAACAATTAGTCCACGGCGATTTTGAAATCCTCAGCATGGCCCGGAACAATAAAAAATTGCGTCGCGGTATGCACGCGGCCAATACCTTTAAATTGGTGTTGAGAGAATTTGCCTCTCTGGATGAGCATTTCACCGATATTGACGCGCGCCTTAACAGTATTGCCAGCGATGGCGTGCCCAACTATTTTGGCGAGCAGCGCTTTGGCCATGATGCTGGCAACCTGCATCAGGCTCAGGATCTGATTGAGCGGGACCAACTTAAAGGCAACCGCCGTGGCACTGGCATCTATCTGTCGGCAGCGCGCTCTTGGCTGTTCAACCTGGTGCTGGCCGAGCGCCTGCGGCAGAACAGCTGGTCAGAGTCTTTTGAGCATGAATCGGAACCCAGCGGGCCACTCTGGGGCCGCGGCCGATCGGCGGCCAGCGGTGACCTGGAAACATTGGAACAGGGCATTTTGACCCCCTGGCAGTCTTGGTGTTATGCCTTGGAGCACGCCGGGCTCAAGCAGGAGCGCCGAGGGTTGGTGTTAATACCGCAGAATATGCACTGGCAGAGACTGGGTGTTGATCAACTAGAACTCAGTTTTGATCTCTCTGGGGGCTGTTTTGCAACGGTCATTCTGCGGGAGATCGCTGAATTATTCCGCCCTCCAATAGAGTCCCTGTGATATATTTGTACAGCATTTTGTTAGCGGATTTTAACCTGAACTCGGCAAGCCCCAAGTGGCTTTAGGAATAGAGGATTTAGTGTGAACTCGATTGATTTGGCTGGTGTCGGTATGACCTCTCAGCGCACCCGCGAGCGGCTGATTCAGCGTTTAAAAGATCAGGGCATTACCAATCAACGGATCCTCGATGTCTTCCGGGTAACACCGCGACATATCTTTCTTGATGAGGCACTGGCCCATCGCGCCTACGAAGATACTGCACTCCCCATAGGTTTTTCACAGACTCTTTCGCAGCCTTATATAGTGGCGCGAATGACCGAAATTTTGCTCTCCGCAGGGCCACTGAGAAATGTACTTGAGATCGGCACCGGGTCAGGGTTTCAGGCGACTATTTTGGCCCAGTTGGTGGATCGAGTGTACTCAGTGGAACGCATAGAGCCACTGCTAATAAAGGCTAAAGAGCGTTTTCGTAAGCTCGGTCTGCGCAATATCACCGCTGAACTCTCCGATGGTAGTTTCGGCTGGAAGCGCCACGCCCCTTACAACGGTATTATCACCACCGCAGCGCCACAGGCAATTCCCGATGAGTTGCTGCATCAGCTGGCACCAGACGGAATTCTGGTGATTCCGGTGGGTACTGGGGATATTCAGGATCTACGTGTTTTACGCCGTGTCGGCAGCTCCTCCGAGTTTGATGAAGAGATTGTTGAACAGGTTAAATTTGTCCCGCTGTTGGGTGGTTTAGCCCGTTAGAGGGGTTCACTGGGGCGCCGTTGATGGTGTCTGGAATACGATCATAGAATAGATTCTGGAGTAACCATGCGCAGTTTCAAACAGTATCTGTTACTTTTCTCCAAAGGCCTGGCCATGGGCGCCGCCGATGTGGTTCCAGGGGTCTCGGGGGGAACCATAGCCTTTGTCAGCGGCATCTATATGGAGCTGATTAACAGTATTAAATCATTGAACCTTGAGGCGCTTAGAGTTTTAAAATCTCAGGGATTCGCCGCCGCCTGGCGCCACATTAACGGCAACTTCTTAATCACCCTGGTCGCGGGTATCTTAACCAGCCTGTTTTCTCTGGCAGTGTTTATGCAGTACCTGCTGGCACAGCACCCACTGCCCCTCTGGTCGTTTTTTGTCGGTTTAATTGCCGGTTCAGTGATCTATCTATTGCGCCAATATCGCCTTACCCGATGGCAGGATATGCTGCTATTTGTGATCGGTATTGCGGTTGCCTGGGCGGTCTCAGTGGCGCCAGCGGTGCAACTTGAGGGCGGTCTAGTCACTATGTTTTTTGCGGGATCTATTGCCCTGTGCGCGATGATTTTGCCCGGGATTTCAGGTTCGTTTATTCTCGTTCTACTGGGGCTATACCCGGTTTTTATCGGTGCCATTGCCCAGTTGCAGCTGGATATTCTCAGTGTCTTTGCCCTCGGCGGTATTATTGGTCTGGCGCTATTTAGTCGCTTCCTGTCATGGATGTTGGCGCGCTACGAAGTGTCGGTTATTGCCACCATGTGCGGCTTTTTAGTCGGCAGTTTGAATATTATCTGGCCGTGGAAATTGGTACTGGAATCGGCTCTTAGCCACTCGGGAAAAACCATTGTGCTGGCTGCGCAAAACCTCTGGCCCAGTCAATATACAGAGCTAGTTGGTGGTGATGCGCAAACCCTTCTCAGTGTCAGCGCTATGTTATTGGGCTTGATTTTAGTGCTGGGTTTAGAATATGTTGGTTCAAAGTTTGCCAATGACCCTGTGTAAAACACTTATAACTCTCTGTAGGTAGTTTAATTTGACACCCAAGCCGGCCTTAATGGCCTCTGTTCTAGTGCTTATGGCAACCATTCTGGTGACTGGTTGCAGCAGCCCTAATTCGGCCTCTGTAAGCAGCCTTGCTGGCCCGCCGAGTAGTCGCATAATAGTGCATCAGGTTGAGCCGGGGGAAACCCTCTACTCGATCGCCTGGCGCTATGACCTGGATTTCCGCAAGTTGGCTCGGGCTAATGGCATAAGAGAACCCTTCGTTATCAACCGCGGTCAACTGCTGTCATTGGATACCAGTAGGATCAGTAGCACGGCTGCGAAGAGCGTCAATAAATCAGCAAAAAAGACTAAAATAGCAGCGTCAAAAGCTAAATCTAATGTTAATGTGTCGAGTCCAAAAGTGGCGAGAACACTGAGTAATAAGCCTAAATCCACCTCTAAGCCGGTGGTTTATAGCACCAAATGGCAGTGGAAATGGCCGATTAAAGGCAAGATCATCGAACCATATAGCCTTGCTAAGCTGCATAAGGGAATAAAAATTAAGTCCGTCAGCCGAGCAGCGGTGCGCTCCTCAGCCCCGGGCATGGTTGTTTATGCAGGAGAGGGTTTACGCGGCTATGGTAAGCTGGTTATCATTAAGCACAGTGAAATACTGTTAAGTGCGTATGCCCACAACGACCAGATAATGGTCAAAGAGGGTCAGAGCGTAAAGCAGATGGAGATTATCTCTCGACTGGGCACTGATGGTACGATGTATTTTGAGATACGCAAAGACGGGTATCCTGTTGACCCAGAGATCTATTTGAAATAGCATAGGTCGCAGAAGGATTGAAAAGAGCTGTTTAATACGTTCTATCAGGAGCTCTACAAAGAGGTTGGTAAATCGGACAGCAACAGCATCAACCTTGTTGAGCTAGCTCAACGTAATTAGTAGTCAGTTATTAGAAAAGCAGTATGTTGAAAAAGTAGTCGAAAAAAAGGAAGCGGTACAGTTCTGGATAGGTCACTAGATGGTGGCTGGAACATGGAGTTACACTTAAAGGGATGATAACGTTATGGAATCAGCGTTAAAAGTAGATCAACAAAAAGTAGAAAACGGCGATCAAGGAAGTTCATCGGAAGTTAGTCATCAGGCTATTGATGCCACTAGTCTCTATCTAAAAGAGATTGGTTACGCTCCGTTACTTACGGCAGCAGAAGAAGTCTTCTATGCTCGAAAACTCCTCAAAGGCGATGAATCAGCACGCAAGCGCATGATTGAAAGCAATCTGCGATTAGTGGTTAAAATCGCACGTCGCTATGTCAATCGCGGTCTTGAATTACTCGATCTAATCGAAGAGGGCAATATTGGCCTTATGCGTGCGGTAGAGAAGTTCGATCCGGAGCTGGGCTATCGTTTCTCCACCTACGCAACCTGGTGGATTAGGCAGACTATTGAGCGTGGGCTGATGAATCAGACCCGCACCATTAGATTGCCGGTGCATATAGTCAAAGAGCTCAATGTCTATGTGCGCGCCTCGCGTAAACTCGCTCAACGTCTCGATCACACCCCAACACCGGAAGAAATTGCCGAAGAGGTGGATAAGCCGGTGGCCGATGTGCTGAAGATCTTCAGTCTCAGTGAGCGTATATCTTCTATTGATATTCCGGTTGCTGAGAATGAAAAGAGCCTTATTGAAACGATTTCCGCGGAGGGAGCCAGTAGCCCTGAGCGACAGATCGAAGGTGAAAATCTTTCCGAGGTACTCAACAAATGGCTAACTCAACTGCCAGACAAGCAGCGAGAAGTGTTGGTTAGACGCTTTGGGCTGCTGCATCATCAGGAGGAAACGCTTGAACAGGTTGGCCGTGAGATTGGTCTTACCCGAGAGCGAGTACGTCAGATTCAGGTAGATGCCCTGAGGAGACTGCGTGATGTCTTGCGCAAGCATGGGTTAAACGGTGATGTACTGTTTGAGGAACTCGACGGCGCTTAGTTTAACCCTCTTATATTAACTAGGGCCTAATCGACGAGTATAAAAAAACCGGCACCTTTATCAGTGCCGGTTTTTTTGTTTCTAACTAACTGGCGAAATTACTCAGCCAGATAGCGCTCGCGAGAGGCCATAATTTCAGCACGGCCCGCTTCAGCATTGTCCCAGCCTTCTACCTTAACCCACTTGCCTGGCTCGAGAGCTTTGTAGTTCTCAAAGTAGTGGACGATCTGCTTCAGCAGCAGCTCAGGTAAATCACCAATTTCTTCAACATGGTCATAGAGCTTAGTCAGCTTGGTGTGTGGTACGGCGAGAAGCTTGGCATCGACGCCAGACTCGTCACTCATATTGAGAACGCCGACAACACGACTGCGGATCACAGCGCCCGGGACTACTGGGTAGGGTGATACAACCAATACGTCCAGTGGATCGCCATCTTCAGACAGAGTCTGGGGCACATAGCCGTAGTTGGCTGGGTAGAACATTGGAGTGGCGACAAAACGGTCGACAAAAATCGCGTCGCTGTCTTTATCGACTTCGTATTTGATCGGGTCGTGATTCGCTGGAATCTCGATGATTACATTAATATCGTTTGGCAGATCGTTGCCTGGTGGGATGTCGTTGTAGCTCATGATTTTAAATCCGTGAATGTGAATGTAATAGTGCCGAGAGGAGGGTTGAATTTAACAGGTGGGGATTATAGCCACTTGCTGAAAAATTGGCCAGTCGCCCTTATGTTGTTTAAATTTATAAGGGATCTCTCTCAAGTTAAAGGGTCATTACTTGAGCTTAAAGGTTATAGGCACGGTGATCTCAAATTCATCAGTGTTCAGGGCAGCGGGCAATTCAGGGAACGGCGCAGCTTGCTCAGTGGCCTTTATAGCCGCCTTATTGAGTATTGCGTACCTGCTCTCTTGAGCTACGGTGACCCTCTCCAGGGCGCCAGCCTTGCTGACGACGATCGCCATGCGCACAGTGCCTTCAAATCCTCGGTCAATAGCGCGACTGGGGTAGCGGATCTTCTTGTAAATTTTCTGCATCACTAAAGGGGTGTAGTCGCGCATAGCCAGCGCCTCGGCAACATTAAAGTCGAGTTCGTCTTCGCTCTCGGTGCTGGTGTCGGGAACCGCCTCTTTGTCAGCAGAAGCGATCTTAATTGGAGCTGCCTTGATTGAGGCGGCTTTGGTTGGACCTGCTTTGGTTGAGCCTGCTTTGGTTGAAGCAGCACTAGCTGAACTTGTGGCATCTGTCTTGGGTTTTGCTACTACGATTTTATCGTCAGCCGCAAAGGCCTCAGTCCCAGTGGCGATTGTGGCCACTACAGATAGAGGTGTTGGCGTTATCTTAGGCTTCACTGTTGCCACGACTTTGGCTTTTGTAGTCTTTTTAACGGCGGGTTTTTCTACCACAGCGACAGTCTTGGGTTTTTGCTGCACAGCCCAAGAGGCCGCCAGCGTTGTTCGCTTAGGGTCTGTGGTAACGGTCTCGAGCAGTTCTATCGCCTCAGGATTGCCTTGCCTACCGAGAATTTCCTTTTTAAAGCGGGTGGTGGGAGGTATTGCCCCGATCCATGTGTTCAGTAGCAGGCCGAATACTTCCCCTGGCAGATCTGCAATTAGCTCTGTGCCGTTAAAGCGCATAGATGTGCCATGATCAGGGCTAGACAGATACTCGATAAAGTCGCCTTTCTGGGGCGCCGATTTCGCTGCTTGCATCAGGGTGATCAGATCTTGGGCTGACTCAGAAAAGGTTTCGCGGCTATTGTTGATGGAGATGCTCTGCATCCACAGGTTAAACCAACGGCGCTTGGAGTAATTATTTAATACCCGCACTTCCATACGCCGTTCACCCTTGATGGTATGAACGCTGTCGGGATTTTTCTGCGGGGTCTCTAAATAGAGTGCTGCGGCAAACTGGTTTTTGCCTAAGTCAGAATAAACACTGCTGCCATTGAGCACCAGGTCGGCCTGTGCTGATGCTGAAATAAGAAGAATTAGACCAAGTGAATAAAGCCCAGTGCTTGTGTTACGTTTTTTGATCAATCGCTCTTTGATTTTGCTTTGAATACCCATTGTTCCAAATCCCTTTGTTGTGTCATGGCGAATACATCACCAACCTACAGGAGGACGGCTATTGTCCCTAACCCTCGACGCAGTTCAATCAAGCAAATTTAAAATGCCAACTTCGGCACGCCCAGTAGTGGCGAGCTGTTATGAGTGTCACGTTTTGGGTTGGAAAACGTTGGGTGATTCCCGGCAATGTTAGAGCTGATTCAAGTGCAAAACCCAACCAAGCGCACTGCTTTTGAGGTCATCAAGAGGTGAGATTTAGCAGCTAAAACGGTATTTTCTCAACATCAGGCTGTAAACCGAAGTAAACTATAAGACAGAATCTGCCGTAGACAGAGCGTTAACAATAACTAGCAAAATTGGATGGCAACCCTTGAACAGTAATGTCCGTGTATCACTTTTTATCGCTCTGGCCATTGGCCTGTGGCTGGTCTCTGGATTATTTGCCGCTCCGGTAACTGAGAGCAACTCCAGCAATGTCGAATCAAAACTCACCAATGTACAGGCTGACTGGTTTGATATTCAGGCCTATGAGCCGCATTTGGTCTTGCGCGGGCGCACTGAAGCCAATCGATCTGTGGATGTAAAAGCCCAGATTGCTGGCCGTATTGTCTCTGTGCCTGTAGATGAAGGTGCTCTAGTTAAGGCTGGCGCGACCCTCTGTGAAGTTGACCAAGAGGACCGCAAGCTACGCTTGCAACATGCCAAGGCTGGCCTTGTACAGGCCACCATTGAATATCAGGGTGCTAGAAAGCTCGAGCAGGGCGGCTACCAGTCTGAATTGGCCATTGCCAAGGCTAAAACCCGGCTTGAATCCGCTCGGGTGGCCCTCGAGCGCAGCACCCTTGACCTCGCCAACTTATCGATCAAAGCGCCTTTCGCGGGTGTTGTTGAGCGACGTCCCGTGGAAGTGGGGGACTTTGTTCAGCCGGGTCAGCTCTGTGCCCAGGTGGTTGAGCTCAATCCCTTAAAAGTCTCTGCCGTGATTACTGAGCAGGAGATTGGCAAAATTTCTCTCGACCGAGGTGCGCGCTTGACCCTAGTTAGTGGCGAGACACTGGTTGGCGAGATCAGCTATCTATCTCGTCAGGCTGACCCCATTACTCGCAGTTACCGTGTCGAGGCGACCATTGCCAATCCGCAGTTGCGCTTTTTCGCGGGTATGTCTGGAAGTCTGCAAATTAGCGCTGAGCCTATGTCGGCCCACCTTATTCCCTCTAGTCTGGTGTTGCTCGATGATGCCGGCCACCTGGTGGTCCGTGCGGTCACTGATCGGGGGGTTATCAGTACCCTGTCTGTGGCCAATGTTGGCGAAAGCCGCGATGGTGTTTGGGTGACAGGACTGCCTGATAGGGTGGCTCTGGTAACTGTCGGGCAAAATTATGTTACTGAAGCTGAACAGGTTTCTGTGTCTTACCGAGTCAGATCTGGTTTAGATAGCTCTGGTTTAAATAGCTCTGGTTTAGATAGCTCTGGTTTAGATAGCTCTGGTTTAGATAGCTCTGGCAGTCAGTAACAGGAATAAAAAAATGAAATTTCTCAATCTGATTGTCGATCACGCTCGAGCCACGCTTTCAATAATGCTCTTGGTTCTAGTTGCCGGCACTATTGCTCGTATTGCGCTGCCGGTGGAAGTCAACCCGAATGTCACACTGCCATTGGTTATGATCATGGTTAGGCACGATGGCATCTCTCCTGAAGATGGCACGCGACTGCTGATTCGACCGATTGAAAAAGAGCTCAAGACTCTGGATGGCCTTGAAGAAATCAATGCCGTTGCTCGCGAGGGCGCGATCTATATCATGGCGGAATTCGATATCAGCGAAGATATCGATAAAGTGGTTGCCGATGTGCGGGAATCGGTGGATCGGGCCAAGGCGGAATTTCCCCAAGAGACCAAAGAGCCCATTGTTAATGAGTTGAGCCCCAGCCCTGAACCTACCGTGGTGATCACCTTTTCCGGTGAGCAGGTATCCGAGCGCGAGTTATACCGAACCGCCAAGTTCTTTCAGCGCAAGTTGGAGATGCTTCCGGATGTGTTGAAAGCCGATATTTCTGGCCATCGAGATGAGGTGGTTGAGGCTATATTGGATCCCTATCGCCTCGAGCAGTACAACATTACCGCCGACGAAATGCTGCGTTCGGTGCGCGCCAACAATCTGCTGATCCCCGCCGGTGAAATAGATACAGCTCAGGGTCGCTTTGGCATCAAGGTGCCAGCACTGATCGAAACCACAGAGGATATACGCAACCTGCCAATACGCTTTACCGCCGATGGCGTGATCACTCTGGGTGATGTTGCGGATATACGCCGCACCTTTAAAGACGCCAATGGCTTTAGCACTATCAACGGCCAGAAAACCATCGCCGTGGATGTGCGCAAGCGCCTCAATGCCAATGCCATTGAAACCGTTGCTGCTGTGCGGGCTGCCGTGGCCAGTTACCAGGGGCAGTTTTCGCAAAATATTAACATCGACTACATCTTCGACAGTTCCGAATACGCCCAGTCTATGGTCAGTGAATTGCAGGGTAATATCCTCACCGCCATGTCCCTAGTGCTGGTGCTAGTTGTGGCAACACTGGGCGTGCGTTCCGGTTTGCTGGTGGGCTTTGGTATTCCATTCTGCCTGCTGGGTTCGATGATCTTGATCTATCTGTTGGGCTTTAGTTTTAACTTTATGGTGATGTTCGGGCTGCTACTGTCACTGGGTATGCTTATCGATGGCGCCATTGTGGTGGTGGAGTTTGCCAACACCCGCGCTTCCGAGGGTCTGTCCAATCGCGAGGCCTATCTGGAAGCGGTCAAGCGCATGGCGATTCCGGTTATCGCCTCAACCGGCACAACCTTGGCGGCCTTTTTACCGCTGCTGTTCTGGCCCGGGGTCGCTGGCGAGTTTATGTCTTATTTGCCAATCACGGTTTTCGCTGTGCTCGGATGGTCACTGACTTATGCGCTAATTTTTGCACCGACATTGGGTATTGTTATTTCCCGCCGTCGCGGCAAGTCTAGAAAGTTGCCCGAGGATCACGGTTCTGAGGAGTCGGCTAAAAATCTCTTCCAGCCGCTGCTGAATTTTTATCTAGGGTTGTTGAAGCCGATTATTACCCGTCCGGCCATTTCCACTGTGATCGCAATATTCTTTCTGCTGTCGATATTCTGGGGCTATGGAAAATTTGGTGCCGGTCAGGCGTTCTTTGCCGATATTGAAAACCGCTATGGCGTGGTCAATGTGCGTGCTCAGGGCAACCTATCCGTGGAAGAGCAGCGCAAGATTACCGCTGAAGTTGAACAGCGCATCATTACCATTCCGGGTATTCAACAGCTCTATGGCTTTAGCGAGGGCAATTCCATAACCCTTGAGCGGGATTCCAGCCGCGATAAAATCAGTTCGTTTTTGGTGGAACTCTATCCCCGTGGTCTGCGTGAGCGCGGCAGTCTTGAAATTTTTGCCGAAATTCGTCAGAGCACTGCCAATATGCCCGGTATCTATGTCACCGGTAAAGAGGTCGAGGCCGGGCCGCCAGTGGGCAAGGATATTCAAATCCAGATTTCCTCTCCTGATCGCGAACTGATGTACAAGACCACCGCAGAGATTAGCGACTGGATAAAGCTCAATGTCGAAGGTGTGCGGGATATCGAAGATACTCTGCCTCTGGCGGGTATTCAGTGGGAGATGGTGGTTGATCGTCCCCATGCGGCGATGCTTGGGGTCAATGTGGCTAATATTGGCCAGATGGTACAGATGGTCACCAATGGCGTAAGGCTGGGGGAATTCCGTCCCGACGACGCCGATGATGAAGTTGAGATTCGCCTGCGCTATCCCGAGCAGAATCGTCAGCTTGCTGCGCTGGACGAGTTGCGCGTCAATACCCAGGCTGGCCCGGTGCCGATCAGCAGCTTTAGTCAGCGTATCGCGAAGCCGCGAGTGGATGCCATTCAGCGCATAGATATGCTTGAGACAGTGTATATTTTAGCCAATACAGACGATGGCTATTTATCGGATAACCAGACTAGTGCCATTGCAGAATGGTTGGCGACTCAGGATATCGATGAGTCGATCAAGATAATCTTCCGCGGCGCCAACGAAGAGCAGGCTGACTCCGCTGCGTTTCTCAGCGTGGCATTCTCTCTGGCCATGTCGCTGATGTTGATTATGCTGGTGATGCAGTTCAACAGCTTCTATCAGGCATTTCTGATTTTGTTCTCAGTGGTGATGTCTACCGCTGGCGTAATGTTGGGGCTGCTTATTTCTCAGGCCATATTCAGTACCATTCTTACTGGTGTGGGCATTGTCGCCCTGGCCGGTATTGTGGTGAACAACAATATTGTACTGATCGATAGCTACAACTTTTTACGTCGTAGCAACACCAGCTTGAGTGCAGCAGAGGCGGTGTTCTCTGCCGCCAAATCGCGCTTTCGCCCGGTGATGTTAACCACCGTTACCACCGTGGTTGGCTTGCTACCTCTGGCCAATGGTTACAGTGTCGATATTATTAACCGCACTTTCGAAGCGGGCGGCATGGTATCAACCTGGTGGCAGCCACTGGCCAGCGCCATCGTCAATGGCTTGCTGCTCTCGACTATTCTGACACTGCTGTTAACCCCAGCCATGCTGTTGTTACCCGAGATTATTTCAAAACGTTTCGGTGTGCGTGTTGGCAGTAATGAGTTTGACAGCGACGCCGCCTAAATAACTGACTGAGTACTGGATGTAATGCCAGTACTCAGTTGGTTCCTACAGCCTTATCTAGTATCCTTGCTACCTTGGAATCTGTCTCAATTAGCCTTTATCACAAGGTTATTTTTACGCGACGTATCTTTACGCGAGATATTTTTACACCAGATGTTTTTGCGAGCAGAGTCTTTACCGAAGGCCTTTTGAATGGAACCGGGTAGCGCTACTAGAAAAATTATTCACTGTGATTGCGACTGTTTTTACGCCGCGGTGGAAATGCGTGACGACCCTTCTCTGCGCAATTACCCCATCGCCATTGGCGGCAAGTCAGATCGCCGCGGTGTGGTGGCCACCTGTAATTACAAAGCTCGGGAATACGGCGTTAGGTCAGCAATGCCTACTGGGCAAGCACTAAAGCTTTGCCCCGACCTGGTAGTGGTTCCCGGCACCATGGCCAAGTACCGCGAAGCGTCGATGAAAATCCGTCAGATTTTCTATCGCTACACCGACAAAGTCGAACCCCTGTCCCTTGATGAAGCCTTCTTAGATGTCACCGATTGCACTCAGTGCAGTGGCAGCGCCACGTTGATTGCTGAAGAAATTCGTCGCACTATCGCTGAAGAAGTGGGTGTTACCGCCTCTGCCGGTGTTGCCTCGAATAAATTTCTCGCCAAAGTGGCCAGTGATTTAAATAAGCCCGATGGCCAGTATGTGATCACGCCGCAAAACATTGCCGCCTTTGTTCAGCAGCTTGAGGTCAAGCGTATTAATGGTGTCGGCAAAGTCACCAATGAGAAATTGTCGCGTCTGGGAGTGAAAACCTGCGGCGATTTACAGCGCTTTGAATTGCTCGATTTGGTGGATAAATTTGGCGTCTTTGGCAAGCGTCTCCATGATCTCTGCCGCGGCATAGACAACCGACCCGTCAATGCCAACAGTCGACGCAAGTCTCTAAGCGTTGAGCGGACCTATTCTGGTGACCTGGCGGATCAACCGTCCTGCATGTTGAAGCTGCCGGAGCTGTTGCTGGAGTTGCGCAGTCGGCTGCGCCAGGTGGACAGTGATTACATAGTCACCAAGCAGTTTTTAAAAATCAAATTCAATGACTTCACCAGTACCACATTAGAGCGTGCCGCGACTGATGGCTTGCCTTTGGAGAGTTTTACCGACCTTTTTGATGAAGCCTGGCAGCGCGGTGCTCGGCCGGTGCGTCTTATGGGCTTGGGTGTGCGCTTTATCGATGCCGGCGAGCCGGGGCGGGCACTACAGTTAGATCTTTTTGATTAGTCTGATGATTTGGTGGGCAAGTAGGGAGGACAATGTTAAACTAATTGTCTGTAAATAGGATGATTTCTTCTGTGGTAGACCGTGAAAGTAAAAATAAGACCCGTGATGATATTCAGCGCAAGACTGAAGAATTTCTATCGCGCGGCGGCGAAATAAAGCAACACAATCGTGGTGAGACTGGCGAGCCAGCTGATAAGCCCCGGGCTAAATCAGTATTTGTAAGCAGCCAGCCGCGACAGACTCGAACTTACATCAATGATGTTGTCTCGGCCCTCGATAGCCGCAAAAAGAAGAAAACCAAACCTGTGCCGAAGAAAGTCAGCAAGACGCCAAAAGTCGCGAAGAAGCTTATCTATGATGATTTTGGCGAAGCAGTCCGCGAAGTTTGGACCAGCGACAAGAAGTAATTGCTCGGCTTTTTATTGCTGGAATTTTAATTGCCTGAGTTTTTATTGCTTGAATAGTAATTGCTCGAATAGTAATTGTTACACCCGAGATTCGAAGGCCTTTGGGTCTCGGCCGATGTTACATCCCTGTTAAAAAACTGCTTTCAGTGAACCATTGTTTCTTCGCTGAAGGGATCTTTGACGCTTCGGAAATTCACTGGCGCTCAAGCAGCCTTCGTTCTATCTGCAAGACTCTAAAGCCAGAAACGCCAAACTAAACTTTCGGAAATTAACTAATATCTTCGCCGCGAGCCTGTTTGTCAGCATGGTAGCTCGATCGCACCAATGGACCACAGGCAGCCTGTTTAAAGCCAATGCTCTCTGCATAGGCCGTGTATTCCGCAAACTCATCGGGATGCACAAAGCGATCTACCGGCAGGTGACTGATTGAGGGTTGCAGATACTGGCCGACGGTAAGCATATCCACATCATGGGCGCGCAGGTCATCAAGGGTGCGCAACAGCTCGTCTTTGGTTTCGCCGAGGCCAACCATCAAACCCGATTTGGTCGGCACATTGGGGTTTAGGGCTTTGTAATCTTTTAGCAGCTTTAGTGACCACTCGTAGTTGGCCCCCGGGCGTGCTTCGCGATAGAGACGTGGGATAGTCTCCATATTGTGATTGAACACATCAGGCGGGGTCGCTGTGAGAATTTCCAGAGCTGGGGCCATGCGGCCACGAAAATCAGGCACCAGTACTTCAACCTGTAGATCTGGAGTGAGCAGCTTGGCTTCGCGAATACAGTCGGCGAAATGCTGGGCACCACCGTCGCGCAGATCATCCCGGTCAACAGAGGTAATCACCACGTAATTGATGCCCATCTCGTTAATCGCGAGGGCCAGATTTTTCGGCTCGTTAACGTCCAAGGGGTTGGGCTTGCCGTGGCCAACATCGCAGAACGGGCAGCGTCTGGTGCAGATCTCGCCCATAATCATAAAGGTCGCGGTGCCATTGCTAAAACATTCGTGCAGGTTGGGGCAGGCGGCTTCTTCACAGACTGTGGCCATCTTATGCTTGCGTAGAATATTCTTGATGGTCTGAACTTTTGGCGAGGCTGAGAGGCGCACGCGCATCCACTCAGGCTTGCGCTGAATCTCGGTGGTGGGGATTACCTTGACGGGAATCCGCTCTACTTTGTCGGCACTACGCAGTTTTTCACCCTGTTGCAGGCGGCGAGTTCGCTGTGGAGGTGTGACAGTTTCTCGAGTCATAACAGACCTTTAGTTCAGTTTATTTAGCACGGCGTCAGGTTCGCCGTTGAGGTAGTCATTATAGCCAAGACCTGCGCACAGGGAGTCGGCTAATTGGTTCATAACCTGTTCGATCGTCGGTACTTCGTCGACCAGATCGGCGAGTTGCGTCATCGCCACACCCAGGCCGCAGGGGTTAATGCGCTGCCAGGGGGATAAATCCATGTTGACATTAAAGTTTAAGCCGTGATAACTGCAACCCTTGCGAATTCGCAGACCCAGTGAGGCGATTTTTTCGCCATTGTCGACATAGACACCGGGCGCATCTTTACGCGGCGCAGCATTGATATCCCAGTGGGCCAATGTCTCTACTAGAGATTGCTCAATCAGGGTGACCAGATCACGCACGCCAATCTTTAGGCGTTTTAAGTCCACCAGCACATAGGCGGTGATTTGACCCGGCCCATGGTAGGTAACATGGCCGCCGCGGTCGCTTTTGACCACCGGAATATCGCCGGGGAGCAAAATATATTCTTCTTTTCCTGCTTGGCCCTGAGTAAATACAGGCTGGTGCTCAAGCATCCAGATTTCGTCTGGGGTGTCGGCGTCGCGCTGTTCATTAAAGGCTTTCATGGCCTCAAAGATGGCGCTGTAATCTTGCAGGCCGAGGTGGCGAAGGATTAACGGCGTCGAGCTGCTGATGACCGGGTTCACTATCAGAGTACCATCTTGACCCGTGAGCTGGTTTTGAGTTCGGCGAAGATCTCTTCCAGCTGGGGCTTGCCGGTGGCGGTGATAATCACGGTAATCGATTGCCACTTGCCTTTGCTGCTGTCGCGAATGGTTATCTTGCGACGATCAAAACCGGGGGCATGGCGATCCATAACCTGTAACACATGTTGATGCAGGGCAGGATCCGCTACACCCAACACCTTGATTGGATAATCACAGGGGAATTCGATCAGTGGTGCGGTGTCTTTGGTCTGTTGATTCACTCTAGTCTCACTCTCGTCTTTCTAGCTACGTTAGCTACTTCAGGTACCTCACTGCTTATTAGGACAGCAGCTGAGTAATAAACAGCACAATCCAGTCGACAAAGCGTGCAAACAGGCCGGACTCAGCGATATCTGTTTCAGCCACAAGCGCGGTATCAATCAATAGTTCATCGTTCAGTGAAACTTGCAGGCGACCCAGTTCTTGGCCAGCACTAATAGGTGCTTTGATCTGCTCGTCCACCAGAATATTGGCGCTGAGATTTTTCTGTGCTCCGCGAGGTAATGTCAGGGTGACATTATCGGCGATGGTTAGGTTGAGAAACTCCTGTTCTCCGTACCAGACTTTGGCGTTCTCTTTGATAATGTCGCCAGTGGAATAGATGGTCTTGGTGTCATAGTGACGAAAACCGTAGGACAGCAGCTTCTGGGTTTCTCTGGCTCTGGCCTTGTCGCTGTCGGTACCCATGACCACGGAAATAAGGCGCATATCTCGGCGTTTTGCTGAGGCCACCAAACAGTATCCAGCGGCATTGGTATGTCCGGTCTTCAAGCCGTCGACACTGCTGTCGCGCCAAAGTAAACGGTTTCTGTTGGGCTGATTGATATTGTTGTACTTAAAATATTTTTCCGAGTAGATGCTGTAGTGCTCGGGGTGATCCTGAATAATCGCTCGGGCCAGCAGGGACAGATCTCGTGCTGTGGACACCATGCCCTCATAGGGCAGGCCGGTGGCGTTATAGTATTCGGTTCCGTTCATGCCCAGTAATGAGGCCTGATGATTCATGACGTCGGCAAAGGCAATTTCATCGCCACTGATATGTTCGGCGAGAGCAATAGAGGCGTCGTTGCCTGACTGGATAATTACGCCGCGCATTAAGTCGCTCACAGAGACTCGGGTGCGGGGATTCAAAAACATGGTGGAACCGTCGGTTTTGGCACCGCCTTTTTCCCAGGCATTGTCGCTGATCAGCACCATCTCATCTTTGCTCATGCGTCCGGCAGCAATTTCATTGGAGACAATATAGGTGGTCATCATTTTTGCCAGACTGGCGGGAGGCAGCTGCATATCGGCCTCGCTCTCAACCAGAACATGACCGGTATTGGCGTCGACAAGAATCCAGGCTTTGGCCGCCAGCTCTGGTGGTGCAGGGATTAACTGTTGCGCTTGAACGGCAGACAGACCTTGCAGGCTGAGGACAATAGCAGCAAAAGAGACAAGGCATTTTTTTAGCATAATAGGACCGTGGTTTTATAAATTAGCGGAGCCGTAAGCTTAACACCTCAGTGGCTGCTGTGCTCCCTCGAGATAGTTTTAACCGCCAAATTAAGTTGCCCGGCTGTTTTACAAAACAGCTTTGAGGGTCAGATTATGGCGACACCGAAAAGGCTGAGAGGTTAGCGCTGTTCTTCAACATCGCCTTAATGCGCTGCAATTCAAGGTTATTAGCGATCGGACCAATCCACAATTTAAACAGATTGTTTTGATTGCGCACCGAGATGGGCTTGGAGGTAAGGCCACGGATCTTGCCCTTGAGCTCATTGGCCAAGGCGACGTCGCTAAAGGCACCGACCTGTAGGTAGTTGCCAGAGCTGACAGCTGTGTTGGCTTGAGTCGGTTTTGGCGTGGGTTTGCGCTTGGGCGCAATAGTCGCCTTTTGGATAGCCTGGGCTATTAAAGGCGGGTTGGCAATAGTCTGGGGATGCACTGCGGTATCAATTACCTCAATCAATACCTTGGCTGTACCTTTGTCGGCATAACCCAGCTTCATCGCTGCCACATAGGAGAGATCAATCAATCGAGCACCATGGAAAGGCCCGCGGTCATTAATTCTGACCACCACTGACTTGCCGTTCTCAATATTGGTGACACGGGCATAGGAGGGGATTGGCAGGCTTTTGTGGGCCGCCGTCATGCCATACATATTGTAGACTTCGCCATTGGAGGTCAGGCGACCGTGAAACTTGGTGCCATACCAGGAGGCTATGCCAGTGGCTTTATAGCCTTTGCTGGTGGGTAGAACCCGGTAGGTTTTACCAAATACTTGGTAGGGGCTTTTGTTGCCGGCATTGGTGATGGGTTCTGACTTGGGCTTCGCATTGGGAATAACGCTAGTATCGATGCGCTTTCCGGCACCGTCCTTTTCGATCGTTGGCGCTGTGTTACAGGCACCCAGAAGCACCGCGATCAGCAGGATAGTGAGCCGCTGGGGCGAGAGGCTAAAGCTGCGAACAGGCATCAGTTTCTGCGCATTTCGCTTGGCTAATTAATTCACTCAGTTGATAGACCGCCATGGCGTATTTGGTGCGCGGGTTATAGCGGCTAATAACATAGAAGTTGTGCATGCCGAGCCAGTATTCGTTGCCATACTTGGCGCTAAAGCGCATGGGCAAGGCCTTGGTCTCAGGGTCTAGTTGCTCCATGATTTTGTAGCCCTGAGCGTCGAGCTCTGCCAGAGAAAGCTTGGGGCGGTGGAGTTTGTTGAGGCTGTCTTCCGCGGGATCACTGTTGATATTGGCACGTACTGCAACTGTTTCGCCCTGCCTCCAGTGGTGTGCTGAGAAGTAACTGGCGACGCTGCCAATGGCATCGGTGGGGTTGTTCCAGATATCGGCAAACTCATCGCCATCGAAGTCCACCGCATAGGCGCGATAACTGCTCGGCATAAACTGTCCCCAGCCCATGGCACCAGCGTAGGATCCGGTGAGTTCAACGGGATTCTGGCCCTGCTCACGGGAGAGCAAAAACAGGTTCTCCAGCTCGGCGGTAAAAAAGCGTTTTCGCGAGGCGCGCTTGTTGGTATAGGTGTAGTAGTCAAAGGCCAGAGTGGCTAGGGCATCCACCACTTTATAGCTGCCGGTATTGCTGCCGTAGTTGGTCTCGACACCGATAATGCTGACAATAATGGCTTGATCGACGCCAAAGTCACGCTCCGCCTGTTCCAGGGTTTCACTGTGTTCTTGCCAAAATTTAACGCCGCCGCTGATGCGTCGGTCGGAGATAAAGTGTTTGCGGTATTCGTACCAGGGTTTGACCTTCTCTGCCGGGCGACTCATGGCCTTGACGATCGATTCTTGATGTTTGGCGACGCTCAACCAGCTGACAATATCTTCCCGGGCAAACTGGTGTTCCTCGACCATCTTGTCGATAAATTCAGCGGCTTCTGGATGGGCTGAATAGTCTGCTTGACTGAGACTCGCCAGAGGCAATGTGACTAGGCTGGCGAGAGAGAGTAATGCTGTTGCGAGATGTTTTTTCAAAGGTTTTTCCCTAAATCCGTTTCGGCTCAGTGCTGATGGCCATCAGAATACCAAATCCACAGAACAGAGTCACAATTGCTGAGCCGCCGTAGCTAATAAATGGCAGCGGCGCGCCAACCACCGGCAAAATACCGGAGACCATGCCCATATTGACAAAAATGTAGACAAAAAAGGTCAGGCTCAGAGTGCCCGCCACCAGTCGACTAAACATGGTTTGGGCATTCAGGGCGATGACCATGCAGCGGCCAATCAATAGTAGGTAGACCAGTAGCAGTGTCAGCACGCCGATCAAACCAAATTCTTCCGCCAGCACGGCAATAATAAAGTCAGTGTGGCTCTCTGGGAGAAAGTTGAGCTGTGATTGGGTGCCCTGAGTCCAGCCTTTGCCACTCCAGCCTCCAGAGCCAATGGCGGTGGTCGATTGAATAATATTCCAACCGGCGCCGAGCTTGTCGTCTTCAGGATTCAGTAGTGTGAGCACGCGCTGTTTTTGATAGTCGAGCAATACATAAAACCACAGAGTGGGAACCGCCGCCAGGGCCAATAGTCCAGTGGAAATCAGATAGCGTTTGCCGAGACCGGCGAGGAAAATAGCAAAAAATCCCGAGGAGAAAATAATTAATGAGGTGCCCAGGTCCGGCTGCTTGGCCACCAGAAATACTGGCAGCAGGGTGGCCATGGTGGCAAAAAACACATGTTTAAATTGCGGTGGCAGGTAGCGCTTGCTGAGATAGGCCGAGACCATCATGGGTACGGCGATCTTCATTAATTCAGAGGGTTGAAAGCGGGTAAAGCCGAGATCCAACCAGCGCTGTGCACCCTTTGCACCGACGCCAAAAAATAACACTGCCACTAGGGATGCTAGGCCGCCAACATAGATCAGTGCTGAGCCACGTTCCCAAAAGCGCGGTTTAAACTGAGCCATAATCATCATGGAAAATAGGCCCACGAGCATAAAGGTAGCCTGGCGTTTAACGTAAAAGATACTCTGACCACTGGCGCTGTAGAGCACGGTTAGGCCTATGCCGCAGAGGATCAGCAACAGTAGTAACAGGGGTATGTCGATATGCAGAACCCGCGACGGTCGTCGGTCACCACCGGGGCTGCTGAGCTGGCGAACAAAATCATCTCTATGCATGAGTCATTACCTGCGCACCAGAGTGGTTGATTGTTGAGACTGCATGTAGGCATCAAACACAGCCCGGGCAATAGGGGCTGCGGAGGAGCCGCCATGCTCACCATTTTCAACAATTAAGCCAATGGCAATCTTGGGCTTTTCCACCGGCGCAAAGGCGACAAACAGGGCGTGGTCCCACTGGCGCTTGTCGATTTTGCTGCTGTCATATTTTTCTTCGGCATCAATACTGATGGCCTGGGCGGTACCGGTTTTACCGGCAATTCTATAGTCTAGACCTTTGCTAATGCTTCTGGCGGTGCCGCGGCTACTGTGTACAACATCTTCCATGGCCTGGTGCATATAGTCCCAGTGCTTGGCGCTGATTTCGATACTGTCTTCCGCCTGAAGAGATGGCTGTTCCACGCCATTGATGGATTTTACCAGGCGTGGGCTGCGCACATCGCCACGGCTGGCGATACGTGCCGACATGACCGCCAATTGCAGCGGTGTGGTGAGCATAAACCCTTGGCCGATACTGGCGTTAATGGTGTCGCCATTAAACCAGCTCTGGCCATGGGCTCCTTTTTTCCAGGCTCTGTTGGGCATAATACCGGGTCTCTCTCCGGGCATATCGATACCGGTGGTGCTGCCGAGACCAAACTGTGAACCATAATTTGAGAGTAGGTCTATGCCGGTTTTAACACCTAGGCCATAAAAATAGATATTGCAGGACTCGATAATCGCTTTCGACAGATTGACCCCATTGCCATGTCCGCCGCGGGCAAAGTTATGATCACGCCAGGGGCGTTCAATGCCTTCAAAGTAGTAATAGCCATTGTCATTAATTCTGTCGTCGGGCGTCACTATATTGTTTTGCAGTGCGATCAGTCCAAACATCGGTTTGATGGTCGAGCCCGGTGGGTACTGGCCGCGAATGGTGCGGTCAAAGAGTGGTCGGTCTTTGGAGTAGAGCAGGCCGTCGTAGTTCGTTTGGCTGATGCCGGTAACAAATAGGTTGGGGTCATAACTGGGGGTGCTGACCATGGCCAAAATACCGCCGGTCTCAACGTCGATAGCCACCAGGGCACCGCGCTCGCCATTAAAGGCTTCGAAGGCCACACGCTGTAGATCGCTGTCGATATAGAGGGTCAGATTGTCACCGGGCACCGCGGCGGTTCTATCCAGCACGCGCATAGCACGGCCCCGGGCATTGGTCTCCACCTGTTCGCTGCCGACGCTGCCGAGTAGTTGGCTCTCATAGAATTTTTCTAAACCCACCTTGCCGATGGAGTCGGTGCCGCTGTATTTAACGCTTTCAATGGTTTGGCTTTCCCGCTCATTGATGCGCCCGACATAGCCGATGGCATGGGCAAATAGATCTTGAAATGGGTAGTGGCGAATCAAACGGGCAGAGGTTTCAGCGCCATTCAGCCTGTGGCCATTCACGGCTAATATAGCGCGCTCGGCTTCACTTAAATTGACATGTAATGTGGTCTGCTCAAAAGGACGTCGGCGCTTTAGATTTTTGCGAAAGCGCCGAATATCACGCTTAGAAAGGGTGATCAATTGGCCCAGGTCGCTGAGTAACTGTTCAACATCGTCGCTGCGCTCAGGCACGATGGTTAGGTTATAGCTGGGGCGATTATCGGCGACTAGTTTGCCTTTACGGTCGTAGATTAAGCCCCGTGGTGGCGGGAGAGGCCGAACCAAAACCCGGTTGTTGTTGGATTGGGTGGCAAAGTTTTCGTAGCGAGAAATTTGCAGATCAAAGTAGCGCAGGCTCAACACAATAGAGAGTATTAGCGTCACCAGAGTGCCAACAAACAGTCTGCGTGCAAATAGCATTCGCTCCCGTGCCGGATCTGAAAAAGCCGCATCAACCATCATATTATTTTGTCACCGTAAATCCATTGTCGTTAACTGCGATGATAAGGGTGATTGGCGTTTATCGTCCACGCCCGATAGAGCTGTTCCATCAGCACAATGCGCACCAGTGGATGGGGCATGGTTAAGTCCGACAGTGACCAACGCATATTGGCGCGAGACAGACATTCACTAGAGAGACCATCTGGGCCGCCGATCAGCAGACAGATGTCGCGGCCATTCATCTGCCAGTCAGCTAAATTTGCAGCCAGTTTCTCGGTGCTCATTGAGCGACCCAGCACATCCAGGGCGACGACGAAATCTTGATCGCCAATGACTTTTAATAAAGCCTGGCTCTCTTTTTCTATGGCTTTACTGGCGGGCTGGTTTTTGCCTCGGGCACCCAGGGCAATTTCCACCGTCTCGATACGCAGCTCTGGAGGCATACGCTTACCGTATTCGGTGCAGCCGGTTTCAACCCAGCTGGGCATGCGAGTACCCACTGCCAGAAGCTTTAGTTTCATTGTCGGTCAGGGTGCCTAGTCGATATCGCCGAGCAGGTGGCGTTCATTTTCTGGATCGTCTTGGGCATCGCCTGGGCGCATTGACCAGAGTCGCTCAAGATCGTAAAACGCCCGTGTGGCTGGCAGCATAACGTGGACAATCACATCGCCGAAGTCGACCAGAATCCACTCGGAGGTATCGTCTCCCTCAACACCAATAATGCTGAAGCCGGCTTTTTTGCCTTCAACGGCAACATTGCTGGCCAGAGATTTTACCTGACGGTTGGAATTACCGCTGGCGACGATCATGTGATCCATTACGCCGGTCAGGTCGCGAACGTCCAGTGCAATAATATTTTGCGCTTTAACTTCTTCCAGCGCGGCGATAACAACGTCTTTTAATGATTGGGTCATAGTGAAAAAATTACTCGTATAAATCGTGTTGATGAATGTAGTTAACGACGGCTGCCGGTGTCAGGAAGTCAATCGCATCGCCGTGCTTGATCTTATCGCGTATATCAGTCGATGAGATTGCCAGCCTAGTGGTGTCGCAAAAGTACAGTTTACCAGCGCTGCACTGTTTTAGTTGCGGTAAATCGTCGCAGCGGTGCTGATTTATCCAATCAGACAGTGCGCCGGAGCTCGGCAGTGCATAATCCGGTCGCGGCGAGATCACTAAATGACAGTAATCTCCTAGCTTCTGCCACTCTTGCCAGCTGTCCAAGGTGATCAGCACGTCGATGCCAATACAAAAATACAGTGGCATGTCGCTGCCGATCTGCTGTCTGATTTGGCGCAGTGTATCTATGGTGTAAGTGGCGCCGCCACGTTGCAGCTCAATATCGTCAGCCACCAGTTGCGGATAGTTGGCGACGGCGCTTTGTAACATAGCCATGCGCTGTTCAGCGGAGACACTTAAAGCCTCGCGGTGGGGTGGCAGTGAACAGGGAACCATGCGCAACTGGTCGACTTCGAGCAGCTCGGCAAGTTCTACGGCAATGCGCAGATGGCCGAGATGCACCGGGTTAAAAGTACCGCCAAAGAGGGCAACAGACATATTATTGACGAATCTGTCCGTCGCCATAGACCACCCATTTTTGGCAGGTGAGTCCTTCCAGGCCCACAGGCCCGCGGGCATGGATCTTATCTGTTGAGATACCGATCTCAGCGCCGAGACCATATTCAAAACCATCGGCAAAGCGGGTTGAGGCATTGACTATTACTGAGCTGGAATCCACCTGGCGAATAAAGCGATTAGCCCGCTCCTGGTCTTCGGTGATAATGGCCTCGGTGTGCTGTGAGCTGTAGCTATTGATATGCTCTATAGCTTCTTCGAGTCCGGCAACCACCTTGATCGACAAAATAGGTGCCAAATATTCCAGGCCCCAATCTTCCTCGCTGGCGACAACCGCTGAGGCAATAATCTCGCGAGTCCTGTCACAGCCGCGCAGCTCAACATCTTTATCGGCATAGAGGGCAGCCAGTTCAGGCAGCACTTTGTTGGCCACCGATTCGGCGACCAATAAGGACTCCATAGCATTGCAGACACCGTATCTATGGGTCTTGGCATTAAGGGCAATGGCCACGGCCTTTTGCAGATCAGCGCGATCATCTATATAAACATGGCAGTTGCCATCCAGATGTTTAATAACAGGCACGCGAGCATCGGCACTGATTCGTTCAATCAAACTTTTACCGCCCCTGGGCACAATGACATCGACAAATTCGGTCATGGTGATCAGTTCACCCACCGCTGCACGATCAGTAGTATTGACCACCTGAACCACTGCTTCAGGTAGACCCACTTCGAGCAATCCCTGAGTGATACAGGCGGCAATCGCTTGGTTCGATTGAATCGCTTCACTGCCGCCGCGCAAAATAGTTGCGTTGCCTGATTTTAGGCAGAGACTGGCGGCGTCGATTGTGACGTTGGGGCGGGACTCATAAATAATGCCGACCACACCTAGGGATACACGCATCTTGCCGAGCTTGATACCGCTTGGGCGATCTTCCAAGTCAGTCATTTCACCTATGGGATCGGGCAGGGCAGCAACCTGATGCAGGCCTTCGATCATGGCGTCGATACGCTCTGGGTTGAGTTCCAAACGATCCAGTAGTGCCGCGTCGAGACCATTGGCAACGCCGTTTTGCATATCCAGCGCATTGGCCGACAACAATTTTTCACGGTCATGGTTAAGCGCTTCGGCGATCGCCAGAAGTGCCTGATTTTTCAGTACAGTGTCTGCCGCAGCAATGATTTGAGACGCATCTCGCGCTTGGCTGCCCAGTGTTTGCATATAAGCTTTAATATTCATAAGGTTTACTTGGCTAGAGTCATTACAATCTAAAACCGCCATTATACGGATTGCGTATAAATAATGCCTGACTTTCAGCCTCCTCCAAACGCCGCAAAACGCCAAGGTAAACCATTGCAAACAGCGATTACATTACTCAACTCTCAGTCGCGCTGGTTAGTGCTGACTGGCGCCGGTGTCAGCGCCGAATCCGGTGTGCCTACCTATCGTAATCGGCATGGCCAGTGGCAGCGCAAACCGCCGGTCACCCATCAGGAGTTTGTCGGCAATCATCAGGCACGACAGCGGTTTTGGGCGCGCAATCTGGTGGGCTGGCGATTTATGAGCAGCGCCCAGCCCAATGCCGCGCACAATGCTTTGGTCGGATTAGAGAGGGCGGGGGTGGTTTCCTGTCTGGTGACGCAGAATGTGGATGGCTTGCATCAGCGCGCCGGTAGCCAGAAAGTGATTGATCTGCATGGGCGTGTGGACAGTGTTTCCTGCATTAGCTGCAATTTGCGTTTGCCGCGAGCACCTTTGCAGGGCTGGCTGGAGAGTAATAATCCGGATTTCGCCAAGCTCGCCGGAGCCATAGCGCCGGACGGTGATGCCGATATCGATAATCTCGATCACAGTAATATGCAGGTGCCGGACTGTGAAAACTGTGGTGGCATATTAAAACCGGATGCGGTGTTTTTTGGTGATTCTGTGCCAGCTCAAAGAGTGGCTGAGGTGGAAAAGCAGATGCATGATGCGGATGGGCTAGTGGTGGTGGGGTCGTCTTTGGTGGCCTTTTCCGGCTATCGATTCTGTCTTTGGGCGAGCAAGCAGAACAAGCCTATTGTGATTATTAATGATGGCAGCACCCGTGCTGATGAGATTGCGACGGTCACTGTGGCGGGTTTATGTGGGGATGTTTTGCAGGGTTGGTTGCAAGGCTCGGTGTAATCCTGATGACAAGTTCTGTCGCCCAAGAGCCTAGTGCTGTCACCCCGAACCCTAATGCTGTCGTCCCGAGCCTCAATTCTGTCATCCCGAGCCTCAACTCTGTCATCCCGAGCGTAGCCGAGGGATCTCAGCCAGCCGGCAGGGGACCCTCAGTAGGCAGGAGGCGCTCAGTCGGCAGGAGGCCCGTCGGCTGCGCTCAGAGTGACAGGTGTTTTGCCCTCTCAAAATGCCAGAGTGGCGTCTGCACTTAAAGGTACTTACTCACCACCTCAGCCAGTGCCTCAATATGTGCCGGATTATCATTCAAGCAGGGAATGTAATGAAAGGTCTCACCCCCAGCCTCAACAAACAGTTCTCGGGCTTCCATATTGATCTCTTCAATAGTCTCCAGGCAGTCAGATGAAAATCCTGGGCAAATCACTGCCACATGCTTGATGCCTTGTTCAGGCAGCGCTTCCATAGTCTTATCGGTATAGGGCTGCAACCAAGGCTCACGACCAAAGCGCGACTGGAATGTCGTCATAATTTTATGTTCATCAAGCCCCATGCGCTCGCGCACAAGTCTTGTCGTCTGGTGGCATAAGCAGTGGTACGGATCGCCCTTTTTCAAATAACTCTGTGGCGTGCCATGGTAGGAAAAGACCAGCTTATCCGGCTCACCATGCTCATCAAATTGCTTGCGAATAGTCTCGCATAGGGCATCTATATAAGCTTCCGACTGCTGATAGCCACCAATAAAGTGTAACTCGGGCACCCAGCGTGTTTTGGTAAATACCTTAGCCACCGCATCAAAAGTTGAACCTATAGTCGCACCTGAATACTGCGGGTAGAGGGGCAGTACAGTAATGTTGCGCACATTCTGCGCAGTCAATTCGGCGATTGCCGACTCCATGGAGGGATTGCCGTAACTCATGCCCAGAGCGACAGGCATATCTTCATTGAATTTTTCATCGAGAATTTTCTTCACCCCAGCGGTCTGAGCCTTGCAGTGGACCATCAGTGGCGAACCACCTTCAGACCAGACACTGGCATAGAGCTTCGCCGAACGACTTGGGCGAATACGCAGAATAATCAGATTGAGAATCATCCACCACAGCAGGCGCGGCACTTCTACAACACGGGGATCGCTCAAGAATTCTTTCAGATAGCGGCGCAACTCAGCAGTTTTGGGTGCATCCGGCGTACCCAAATTACACAGCAACACACCACGACGTGGGGAAGGCCCTTGGTGGTCGTAGTCGGTCTGGCCCTGATATTTCATTGATCGCTCCTGAATGCGGTGGTTGTGCTAGAGCCGAGACCATACGGCAAGCGCATGGTCTCGACAAACATTATTCCTATAAAGACCGCCAGTATACGGGTTATAGGGGAGGCTGGATGAGTTGCATTCAGGTGCTCTGTACTTGGGTTAGCTTCTTGGTGAGCGTCAATACCAGGCCGACAAACTCCCCTGGATTGCTATGGATCTGGTATTTCTATTCTCTGCCGGCTGGGCTATTTTTGAGGCAAAGACAGGGCGCAAGGAGTGGTGGGGCTGTTTTTTAAAAGGTGAGTAAATTATGTAATCAGTAAGTTCAGTGGAGGCTAAAAACTCTTTTGGTGAAGTTGTAATAAAAGTTCAACAAGAGCCTATATGTATTACTAAAAACAACAAGCCAGCCGCTGTCATGAATCCCCGAGAGAGTTCGAGCGACGGTACGAAGGTGAGGCTGGGAAGTGTCTAGCAAACTAGTGGCGATTCAAATAGCGATAACAGGTATAGGAGTAGTGGTGCTCAACGCTCTTGGGCTAATCTAACAAATCTTTGAGTACACAAACCCGCTTCGGTGGGTTTTCTTTTAAGGTGCAGGCAGTTATGCTTTAATGAATGGCTATTCGGTGACTCATTTTGGAAGGAGAGCTAATTTTATGTTGTATTCATCCAGGTTATTTTTATATGGTTTTGTCATGTCTCTCTTAGTATCAAGTACTTTAGCAAGCGCTAACGATAATCGGCGTGTAGCTAATATGATCACCCATAAAGACTTAAATGAACTGTGTCCAGGTAAATTTTTAGAAATTCATTCGATAGCCAATACCTCAGACCAAGCCGGAATGGCTATCATGAAAATCTTTTGGCTCGTAGATAGCAGTTTCCTAAAGCGAGCTGCAAACAAGGTCTCGAATCCGGAAGAATGGGGTGTAACATTGGGTGAAACCTTTCGATATTATTGTGAGAAGTCAATACCTGTCGTTACTGTTAGAGCTGCTGCCTTGAGTACCATCAGTTACTTAGAATGAAAAAGCATTTTTGGAGAATTAAATGACAGATAAAGAGTATTTCTTACAAGCGGAAACGGAATTTGAATCAGAGAATTATGATGACGCCGTGTTGGCAAAAGCAAATCATTTCAGCAGAGGAAATAAGGATAACCTAAAGCACAAATATATCGAGTTAAGAGTAGAAGATTTAACCGAGAATGCTGCTCGAATAAAAAAAGATAAAATTATTTCTCAAGCCACAGAATACGGAAAAGTAGGCTGGAGTATTGCGTGGAAAATAGGTTTGGTAGGTGCCATTCTATTCCTTATTTTTTTTGTTGTATATGTCCTTCCCAATTTTTGATGATGACCGTTGGAATTCTGTATTTCTATTGAGTGTTATATTCTTAAAGTAAATGACTAAGCGCCATTGAGTTATATTCATATAACGTTAATGTTGATCGATATCCGTGAAGACTGGCTATATGAATAACACTAAAAAGAGTGATAATTAGCAGAGAGATTTTCAATTGAAAGTAATGCTAGTTTTTCGCTTTATGAATTTTTATGAGACTGTAAAAAAATCTGTGTAACTGTCTATCATTAACCCCAAAACTGGGAAGGATAGACAGATGAATCACGATGAAATAAAGAACTTAGCTCAAGCCGCTGCGAAGAATATTAAAACAGAAGCCGATCTCAATGAGTTTCGGCAGATGCTCACCAAAATCACCGTTGAGACGGCATTAAACGCTGAGCTGGATGACCACCTAGGTTACTCCAGGTGTGAAGCGTTAGACACCTCTAACAGCCGTAATGGCAGTGTAATCCCATAGCGCCAGTCAGGCAGTGGGTTCTTAGTGTACCGAAACGACTGCGTTATTTTTTACATCGAGATCATGATCTGGAAAAGCGAGTACTCCAGATTTTTCTACGCGTCATCGAGAGAGTACTCCGTCAATACAGCCTAGGCGCTCCCGCTGACGCGCGCTTTGGTGGTGTTAGCTTTGTTCACCGTTTTGGTTCGGCCTTAAATGCCCATACACGATTCCTGCGATTCTGTGTGGAAAGCGGGTGGTCTGTGTCTATCTTTATGCGTAATAGTTGGGATAGTAGCTTTGGAATTCCTATTCTTTAATTTACGCTTATAAGGATTCTAGGAAGCGCAATACCGACTGCTGATTTTGCACTGACAAGGCCTTGTATGCATCAGTCGATATTTTCCCTTCAGAGCCTTCAATACCATGCCATAAAATGGCCTCTTCAATAGAGCGCGCTCGGCCATCATGTAGATAGGTGTGATCAGGTGTACAAATTTCGCCACCTTCCCTGCCGCTCGGATTAGTAACCCCGCCAGTTACACAGGCGGACAAGCCGAGTCCCCACAATGGTGTAGTTCGCCACTCGCCACCACTGGCCAAGCCATCACCCAGATTATCGGCGAGGCCTTCACCCATATAATGCAGCAACATATCACTGTAGGGATGAATGGTTTGGTCACGCACTTCGGCCAATGGATGGGCCTCACTGGTCTGGAAGGACTCCCTGTGGCAGCCTACGCAACCAATATCTCTAAACTGCTCTCTGCCCTGAAGGACTTCCTGGTTTTCAACGCCCTCATTCCAAACGCGCTGAGGACGGACACCCAGGGCAGAAATATACAATATGAGGTTGTCTAGGTTCTCTTCCGGCATCAGCGGGCTGCTTTCACCGCAATTGGTTTGTGCGGAGCCACAATCCGGATTAGGCAGAACAGACGTCCGCACGCCCATATCGGTATTCAACGCTGCGGCCACCTGATGCTTTACGCTTGAGGTTGACGCCTTCCAGCCAAAACGACCCAGGCGCGTTAGCTCACCGTTTTCGGGGTCTATCACTCTATTGGCACGACCGGAAATGCCATCGCCATTAGCATCATCGGCATCTTCCAACGCCAGGATAGTGGTTTCGGGTATGGCTTCCAGCAAACCCAATCCAACAAGGCGCGGTGCAATTCGCGCAGAGAAAGTAGCAGGTGCACCCTTACTAAATTCATAGTTAGGGGTTCGCAGCCCATCTGCACGTTCGGTCCAGGAAGCGATAGAAACATGGCCTTCACCCGCACTGCCACTGGGCTGCAATACACTGCCAAGAAGCGGGTCAGGTGCACCATTGGCATCACCTACTTTAAATACCCAACGATCAAGCGAGACACCATTATCGGCAACGCCGGCACCGCCATTACGCTCATGACAACCGGTGCAACGCTGATTAATGTAACGTGTACCTGACAAACCAGC
>ENA-OQVM01000218-OQVM01000218.1-marine-metagenome-genome-assembly--contig:-NODE-218-length-95059-cov-5.737287_pt1 | contig 95059 bp, 97 predicted proteins | sample MGYA00237776_ERZ505498 | MGnify/ENA primary metagenome ERZ505498 (study PRJEB26159, sample SAMN06265151) | marine metagenome | isolation source: Helgoland LTER site | place: Germany:Helgoland, sampling... | reverse complement strand
GCACCTGTGACGGCGACCATTGGTCATACCCGTCGATCACGATGCACAATAAAAAAAGCCCCGCCAAAAGGCAGGGCTTCCTTGCGCGGCTGCGTATGTGCAGCGCTTATTTCTTGTAGCGTGCCTTGACCGGGGCCCAGATGCGTTTGTTGGTCAGGTACAACAACACGGACAAAACGGTCAAAAACAGGACACCGACAAAACCAGCTTGCTTGCGCGCAACCAGCTTGGGTTCAGCAGTCCACATCAGGAATGCAGACACGTCCTCGGTCAAGTGGTGCAGGTCGGTCGCGTGGCCGTCGGCAAACTCAACGTCATCACCCCACAGTGGCGGGGCCATGGCAATCCAGCTGCCTGGGTACTTGTGCGAACCGTCTTCGTATTTGCACTCTTCCGGGTAACCACCAGCACCGAAGGTCACGTTGTAGTGGCCGTCGAAATCCTCTGGGGCGCAAGATGGCGGGTCTTCGTAACCGTTGAGCAACGAGGCGATGTATTCCGCACCACCGATGCCGTTCATCAACTGGTTGATGCCCAGACCATAAGGGCCGTGGAACCCGGCACGTGCCTTGGCCATCAAGCTCAGGTCAGGCGCTGTTTCCAGACCAGATGCAGGGAAATGGTCGTTGGGCGTCGCTACACGAAAATCGTCAATCTCAGGATCAAAGACTTCGTAAAACTCGGCATAGGCGCGCACCTGATCTTCAGGCAGGTGTGGCCCGCCCTCGTCACCAAGTGTGCGGATAGGCACGAATTTCAAACCATGGCAGGCGGCACACACTTCGGTGTAGATCTGCAAGCCGCGTTGCAACTGGTTCTGATCAAAGCTGCCGAATGGGCCGTCAAAGGAAAAATCGATGTTTTCCACAGGACCAGCACCGCCAGCGGCGAACACGCTGGTGGACAGCATCACTGCCGCCACCGCGCTTGCTGCAAGTTTCTTGAACATTTGCAGTCTCTCCTTATTCCGCTGGCTGGGCCGATGGGGCAGCGCCCGCACCGTCCGCGCCATAATGTGCGGCAAAGTCATCTTCGATTGTGTCTGGTTGTGCATCAGGCTTCTCGATCACACCAAGCAGGGGCAGGATCACGAGGAAGTAGGCAAACCAGTACGTCGAGGCGATCAACGAGATCGTGTTGTAGGGCTCTTCGGCAGGCATGGCACCGACCCACATCAGGACAAAGAAGTCCACGACAAGCAGGGCAAACCACCATTTGAACATCGGACGATACCGACCCGAGCGTACAGACGACGTGTCCAGCCAAGGGGCCAGCGCCATCGCAACGATCGCACCGAACATCGCAACCACACCAAAGAACTTGGCGTCAACGATACCGGCCGTCAGGAAGCTTGCCAGTTGCACAACCCACACTTCGTCTGTGAAGGCGCGCAAGATCGCGTAGAAGGGCAAGAAATACCATTCAGGCACAATGTGCGCAGGCGTCGCCAAAGCGTTGGCTTCGATGTAGTTGTCCGGGTGACCCAAGAAGTTGGGCATAAAGCCGACAACTGCAAAGAACACGACCAGAATAACGGCCAGCGCAAACAGGTCCTTGATCACGAAATACGGCCAGAAGGGCAGAGTGTCTTTCTCGGCCTCTTCCTTGGATCCGCGACGTACTTCAACGCCAGTCGGGTTGTTGTTGCCTGTGGTGTGAAATGCCCAGATGTGCAGAACAACAAGCCCGGCAATCACGAAGGGCAGCAGATAGTGCAAGCTGAAGAAACGGTTCAGCGTGGCATTGTCCACGGCGGGTCCGCCCAACAACCACGTTTGCATTGCTTCACCGATGAACGGAACAGCACCAAACAGGCCGGTGATAACGGTAGCGCCCCAGAACGACATCTGGCCCCATGGCAAAACATAGCCCATGAACGCTGTGCCCATCATCAGGACATAGATCAGCATGCCGATCACCCACGTGATCTCACGTGGTGCCTTGTAGGAACCGTAGTACAGGCCACGGAAAATGTGAGCATATACAGCGACAAAGAACAGCGACGCGCCGTTCATGTGAATATACCGCAGCATCGCGCCACCGTTCACGTTGCGCATGATATGCTCAACGCTCGAGAACGCGTAATCGACGTGCGGGGTATAGTGCATAACCAGAACGATGCCGGTGATGATCTGCAAAGCCAGACAGAATGTCAGAACAATGCCCCAAATCCACATCCAGTTAAGGTTTTTAGGCGTTGGGATCATTAATGTGTCATACAACAAGCCAACGATTGGCAAACGTTTGGCAAGGCCCTTTTCCCAGGCCGCCTTCGGTTCATAATGGTCGTGAGGAATTCCACCCATGGTATGCTGTCTCCCTTAACCGAGTTTGATCGTGGTTGCGTCCACGAATTCTGCAAGAGGCACCGGCAGGTTGCGCGGCGCAGGTCCGCGACGAATGCGGCCCGATGTGTCATAGTGTGATCCGTGGCAGGGGCAGAACCACCCGCCAAAGTCACCCGCATCGCCCAGTGGAACGCAGCCAAGGTGGGTACACACACCGATCATGACCAGCCACTCACCGGATTCGTCCATGGATCGGTTTTCGTCAGATGCATCAGCGCCGATGGGCGCGTTTGCGTTTTCCGATGCGCCATCTGGCAGCGTGGATACATCCACATCGCGCGCGGCGGCAATTTCAGCTTCGGTACGACGACGGATAAAGACGGGTTTGCCCAGCCACTTCACTGTCAACTGCGTGCCGGGTTCGACACTGCTGACGTCAACGCGGATGGACGACAACGCCAAAACGTCTGCCGATGGGTTCATCTGGTCGACCAGCGGCCAAACGGCGGCACCGGTGACGACTGCACCCGCGCCAGCTGTGGCGTAGTACAGGAAATCGCGGCGGCTGCCTTCGTGGTCTTCTTCTGCGTGGGACACGGGGCACTTCTCCAGTTTCCAAGCGACCCCGAAGGGCCAATCACATAACAGGCCACACAAACGTGTCACCTATCGCTGAGCGACAGTTAGCGCTGTGTCGGGGCCGCGTCCAGCGCACAATCTGGCACACGTGGTCGCAGGGGCCTTGATTAACCTGTTGTTAAGACTCAAAGACCGCGCGCCGCGTTAACCACGATGGTGGCGCATCAGCGGTGCACAGGGTGTGCACACCCTGTGCACGGGGTGTGACCCAGCGATTCGCCTTGTTTTTATGGCGTTAACCCGTGTTGTCCCGTCGGGGCCGGTTTTTGTGCACCGTACGTTGCGCGCAGCTGTCCGATCAGGGGGCGGTGGACATCATCGATGGGCGTGCCGCAAAGCTGTCGTACCACGCGGCCAATGCCTCGCGTCCCTGCCGCCAATTGCGCGACTCGTGGCGGAAATCCAGATATCCAAGCGCACAGGCAACCGAAATATGGCCCGCACCGACAGGCCCGGACAGGTGGCTCATCCAGCGGGTGTTCAGCGCATCCAGTCCACGCTCGACCTTGGCCCACTGCGCCTCGATCCACGCATCCGACACCTGTGCCGCATCACGCAGACGGACCTCGTATATCATGGATACAGCACTATCCATGATGCCATCGCCCGTCGCCTCCAGGGTCAATGTCTCCCAACGGCGCGGGCCGGTCGGGTACATGCCGCCCTCATAAAGATCGTCCAGATACGCCGTGATGACCCGGCTGTCATACAGGGTCACGCCGTCAGGGCGCTCAAGCGCGGGCAGACGGGCAAGCGGATTGGCTGCCATCAACGCCGCATCCGAGGCCAGCGCCGTCGTCGTCACGGTTGCCAGCTCCACAGCATCAAATCGCTCCAATTCATGCAGCAAAACAACGACTTTTCGCACAAAAGGCGAGGCGGGAGAGTGATAGAGCTTCATCAGGTTTCCTTTGTCAGTTGCGCAAACCCTAACAGAGCCATCAGCCCTGTCCATCGGTCCCGCGCATCAATGCGGCAAGGATGCGGGTTTCGCTGCCCATACCATACGCGTCCATATAATCGGCGGCACGCAGGCGTACATCGTCGGGCTTGTTCTGGTTCAGCTTCCATGTGCCATCAACGGTCTCGATTCGCATGCGGCAGGGCACGATCTGGCGCATCATCTTGTCCAACACCTCTGGAATCATCTTGTCGGTTGTCCACGGGTTTTTTGGTTCCAGCTGATCTTCGAAATGCTTGGATTGCCGATCCAGCAGGGCGCGCATTTCAGCTTGCGGGCGCAGTTCCAACGGGCCTGTCAGATGAACGGCGACATAGTTCCACGTGGGCACCTGATCGGGCACCTCATACCAATCAGGCGACACATAACCATCGGGCCCGCTGACAGCGATACGGGCAGATAACGGGGCCTTCAGCGCGCGGGCAATCGGGTTGGACCGGACGAGATGCAGATGCAGGTACGCACCGTCGTCATCAATCAGGAACGGAACATGCGCCATGGCCGGGCCAGTGTCACTGTTCACAGCCAAAATGCCAAAAGCACGGCCTCGGGCGAAATCCAAATTCCGCAGGGCGGTCTGATCGTGAAAAACAGGGTTTGGATGCATGTTTCATGTCCATTCTATGGCCTATCCCTCTTGCCTTGGGGCGTGGGGCTTGGCAACACTGTGCCTGTTCTCAGGGCGGGGCGAAATTCCCCACCGGCGGTATGCAGGCCCAATCAAAAGGTGACCTGCCAGCCCGCGAGCGCCCCATGCCCACCAGCTTGGGGGTCCAGCAGATCAGGTGAGACGCCTGAGCCGACGGTCATAGTCCGGATGAAAGAGAACGTGCAGGTTACGTGGCCGCAAGGCTGCGCAGCGCTGTGCGCAATCGCCTTGGGTGTGACGTGTCTGAACCTAAAGGAGATTTACCATGACACACACCCGTTTTGCATTCGTAAAAGCCCGCTGGCACGCGGACATCGTGGACCGTGCCTATGACGGGTTTACCGAATTGATCCTGCCTGCACAGGTGGACGTCTATGACGTGCCCGGTGCGTTTGAGATGCCACTGATGGCGCAAACCCTCGCGCAATCAGGGCGTTACGGTGCAATTGCCTGCGCGGCCCTTGTGGTGGATGGCGGGATCTACCGTCACGATTTCGTCGCAGCTGCCGTTGTGGATGGGTTGATGCAGGTCGGCCTCAAGACCGGTGTGCCGGTCCTGTCGGTATCACTGACCCCGCATCACTTTCAGGAAACCGAGCATCACAAAACGATCTACGCAGATCATTTCGTGACCAAGGGGCGCGAGGCGGCGCAGGCCGCTCTGGGGATTCTAGATGTACAAAGCAACCTGCGTTCAGCGGCCTAGATAGGCGCGCAAGGCCTCGGGCGGGTCGGTCAGAATATCGGCCACCGGCCGGGGCGCTTCGGCCCTGCCTGCATTGACAAAGATGACCTGATCGGCGGCGCGTTCGGCATCTTCTGGCGCGTGGGTGATCATCAACACCGTGGCCGCCGTGTCGCGGGCCACCTCGCTGGTCAGGTCCAGCATTTCGCCGCGCAGGGCCGGACCCAGCGCGGCAAAGGGTTCGTCCAGTAACAACAACGGCTTGCCCTGTACCAGCACCCGCGCCAATGCCGCACGGCTTTGCTGTCCGCCGGACACATCGGCGGGCTTGCGATCCTTGAACGCGCCAAGGCCGACACGCTCCAGCGCCTCTGTCGCTTTGGCGCGTTCGTCGGGGCGCAACCGCAGGGCAGGGCGCAGCCCCAGCCCGACATTCTGGGCCAGCGTCAGATGCGGGAACAGGTTGCCATCCTGAAACAACATCGCAATTCCGCGCTGATCCAGGGCGGCGGCGCTGACATCCTTGTCGTTCACTATAATGGTGCCGGTGGCCGGCACATAGCCCCCCAGCGCGCCAAGCAGTGTAGATTTGCCGGCACCCGACGGGCCGATAACGGCCACACGCTGTCCTTGGGTCACCTCAAAACTGGCGCTAAGGGTGAAATCGCCCAAGGCGACGCGCAAATCTTTAACTTTCAGCATGTCGTCGCCCCCACGTGTCACAAATCCAGAACAGCCCTAACGCCATGGCCAGCAACAGCAGCGCCGCACCCGCCGCTGCATCGGTGCGATAACTGCCCATCAGGCGGTACATTTGCAACGGCAGCGTGGCCCTGTTGCCATCCGCGAACAGCGCCACAACCCCCAGATCCCCAATCGACAGAGCCGCCGACAGCCCTGCCGCAAACCCCAAAGGCGCGCGCACGCGCGGCAAGATCACAATGCGCCACAACGCGAAACCCGACAGGCCCAACCCTGCGCTCAGCCGCCCATACTCCGCAATCACTTGCCGCATCGCGGGCATCAGGATGCGCACCGCAAACGGCAGGGCCATCGTCGCATTGACGAGGGCGGTGACGACCAGTGCAAGGCTGACAGGGGATGCAAACGGATTGATGATAATAAACCAGCCCGTTCCAATCATCAGGGGGGACGCGGCAAGGCCGATCAACGTCAATGCCTCTGCCCCGCCCCAGCGCGCTTGCGCCAACCATATCGAAATGGGCAGCGCCAGCGCGACCAGCACAACGGTGCACAGGGTCGCCACCCAAAGTGATGTCCAGGCCGCGTGCCACACCTGCACCGGCATCTGCCCCAGACCGATCAGACCCGACGCCGTGATCGCAGCCAGCGGAACCAGCAGAAACGTGGCCGCCAACACGATCCAGAATGTATCGAGCAATCGCATGCCGGTGCTTTGTGCATCCCACCGCTGAACCGTGCGGTCGCGGCCCATGTGCGCAGTGATTGGGGGCAAAACCCACAGTGCGATCACGGCTGCTGACCCGGCAACGCCCAATTGCACAAGGCTGAGCAAAGCGGCGCGGCCCAGATCGAAATCAAATCGGAAGGCTTGATAAATGGCTAGTTCGATGGTGGTCGCGCGCGGCCCCCCGCCCAAGGTCAGGGCAACCGCAAAGCTGGTTAGACAAATGACAAAAATCAGTGCAAAGGCCCCCGGCACCACCTGGCGCAGCACGGGCCATTCCAGCGTGCGAAACACAACTGCGGGGGGCAGGCCCAATTGCCCGGCCAGTCGAAATTGTTCCGCCGGTATTGCCTGCCAGCCTTGCAGGATCAAACGCGTGGCCAGTGGCATGTTGAAAAACACATGGGCGAGAACAACGCCTTCCAGCCCATAAATCGACAGCGGCGGCAGACCGAACAGGGCCAACCCCTGACTGACCCAGCCTGCGCGGCCAAAAACGACGAGCAAGCCCATCACTGCCACGATCACCGGCAGGATAAAGGGCGCGCCCAGCAGCGTGACCAGCACAGCGCGCCCGGCAAAGCGGCGGCGGGCCAAGGCCCGTGCAACAGGGATGGAAAACAGGACACTCAGCAGGGCAGACAAAAAGGACTGCCAAACAGTAAACCGTAACGCCGCCCAATCAGCGACGCCAAACCGCACAGGCCATTGCGCCTGTGCCCCCACCGCGACCAAGGCGGCGAGGATCAGCATAAATACTGTCCCCGCCGCAATGGGTCCCGCGATGGTGCAGGTGCTTATTGGCTGAGCGTTGCGCGCCATGTCTCGATGGCCTCACCCTGGACGGCTGCGGCCTCGGTCTCGGAATAGAACAGCACGGTTTCAGGCAGTGGCAGTTGCGCCCAGCCATCGGGCCATTGGTCGGCTGGCAAGGCAGAGGGCAGGGACCAGTTCGCAGTCGGGATCATCACCTGAAAATCCGCGCTCATGACATAGGCCATAAAGGCATCGGCCAGTTCGGGCACGTCCGTGGTGGCAATCTTGCCCACAGTTTCGGCCATGAAATAGTGACCCTCGGGGAAAATCGCAGCCTTCTTGGTGAAATCATCCTCGGCGAACATGTGGTATGCGGGCGAGGTCGTATAGCTGAGCACCATGTCGGCCTCACCATCGGTGAACAGGCCATAGCTGGCCGACCAATCCTTGGTCACGGTCAGGATCTTGGGGGCCAGTTTGGCCCATGCCTCTGCTGACTGATCGCCGTAAACCGATTGCACCCACAACACGAGCGCCAGACCAGAGATTGAGGTGCGTGGATCCTGAATGACGATCTTGATGTCGTCGTCCATGGCCAGCAACGCCTCGAAGCTGGCGGGCGGCGTGTCGATGCGCGTCTCATCATAGATAAAGGCCGTGTGGCCATAGTTGAACGGCAGGAACGTGTCGTCATCCCACGCGATGGGCAGGGTCAGCGCAGTGTTGTCCTGTCCGTGGGGGGCAAACAGGTCGGTTGCGCGGGCTTTGGCCGTCACATCAGTGGTAAGACCGATCACCACGTCGGCTTTGGTCCGCTGGCCCTCCAACAAAAGGCGCGGCATCAGATCGCCGGTGGAAAACTGGAGATCGCAGGCACAGATTTCTTCGAAACCCGCCTCGATCTTGGGGCCAGGGCCCCATTCGGACGTAAAATAGTCGCCAGCATAAACAGTCAAAATGGGCGTCTCTGCCCAGGCCGCAGTCGCACACAGTGCTGCGGCAGTCGTCATCAGATACTTCATCGCATCCTCCAATAAAGAAAGACGGCGGGATAAGGGTATTGGGATGATCCAAACCTTCCCTCCGCCGGTGTTAACCGGTTCAGGTTCAACGGGTTCGCATCATTGCATCTCAGCTGTTTCCAGCACCCCGAGGTACGCACAGTGATAATCAGTCCTCACAATAAGCACAAGCGATGCATCGGGAGCAGAGCCAAGAAAGACGCAAGGCACATAGTCGCACGCAATAGACACAAACGACGGCCATCTGTACGTCTGTGCGCGTGACGCGGCCTGTCACATCCATTGCCAAGAAGGGCTGGCCAACACATGCGATCCAATGCCACCGCAAGCATCGGCCTTGTCATTGGCGGCGCGCTTTGGGGACTGATCTGGTTGCCGCTGCGCTATCTCGAAGGGTTGGGCCTGCCCGGTGCATGGTCGGGTCTTGCGCTTTATGTCGGGGCCGCGTTGGTCCTGCTGCCCCTTTGGACCAGCGGACGCTTTGGACACACGGCACCTCTCAGGTTGCTTGCAGTTTGCGGTCTTTTTCTGGGTGGCGCATTCAGCCTCTATGCCAGCAGCCTGTTGTTGACAGACGTGGTGCGCGCCCTTTTGCTGTTCTACCTCACGCCGATCTGGGGCACGGCGCTTGGGGTGTTCTTTCTTGGGGAAACGCTCACGCGGACGCGGGTGATGGCGCTGCTTATGGCGGTGGTTGGGCTTTTGGTCGTGCTGGGGATCGGCGATACAGTGCCGCTACCGCGCAATCTGGGCGACTGGCTCGCGCTTTTGTCCGGACTCTGCTGGGCGATCGGCTCGCTCAAGGTGTATCAGATGGGCAGCACCAACACCTTTGAACAGATCACCGCGTTTGTGTTTGGCAGTCTTGTGGTCACGGTGGCTGTCATGGTGATCGCACCTGATATCTTTGTGGCGGACACCAGCGTGCTGATGGCGCTGCCCATTTTGCCATGGGGCATCGTGATGTCGGTCTATGTTTTGCCGATGCTTTTCCTGACGGTCTGGCCTGCAAGCCTGCTGACGCCGGGGCGCGTCGGTATCCTGCTGATGAGCGATCTGGTGGTCGGCGTGATTTCTGCCGCACTCTTTGCCGGCGAACCCTTTGGATGGCGCGAGGGGGCGGGCAGCCTGTTGATCATCGGTGCCGCCGTGGTCGAGGTGCTGGGCAAGCGGGCCCCTGCCATGACCACCGCCCGTTAAACCTGCTTGGCATTGGGCCGCCCGCACCGTATTTCCCAAGAGCAAATACAATCGGAGCAACCCCATGTCGATCAACAGCTTTGGCCATCTTTTCCGCGTGACCACATGGGGCGAAAGCCACGGACCAGCCTTGGGCGCAACGGTCGATGGCTGCCCTCCGGGTGTCGAGATTGACGAGGCGTTTATCCAGCAGTGGATGGACAAGCGTAAACCGGGCCAGAATAAATACACGACGCAACGGCGCGAAGCCGACGAAGTCCGCATCATGTCAGGTGTGTTCGAGGGGCAGACCACAGGCACGCCCATCCAATTGATGATCGAAAACACGGATCAGCGTTCCAAGGACTACGGCGATATCGCCGAGAAATTCCGCCCGGGCCACGCCGACATCACCTATTGGCAGAAATACGGTATTCGCGACTATCGCGGCGGCGGCAGGTCATCGGCGCGTGAAACTGCGTCGCGCGTTGCGGCAGGCGGGCTGGCGCGCGCCGCACTGGCCAAGCTGGTGCCGGGGATCGAAATCAAAGGGTACATGACCCGCATGGGCACCCACGAGATCAACCGCGATCAATTTGACTGGGACCAGATCGATCAAAACCCATTCTGGGTTCCCGATGCGCAGGCAGCTGAAACATGGGCTACCTATCTTGATGGGCTGCGCAAATCAGGGTCCAGCGTTGGCGCTGTGATCGAAGTTGTGGCGCGTGGCGTGCCCGCAGGTCTGGGCGCGCCGGTCTATGGCAAGCTGGATACCGATCTGGCGGCTGCAATGATGAGCATCAACGCCGTCAAAGGTGTCGAGATTGGCGAAGGCATGTCGGCGGCCATGCTGACAGGTGAATTGAACGCGGACGAGATTACGATGGGGCCGAATGGGCCCGAGTATTCTTCGAACCATGCGGGCGGCATTCTAGGCGGTATTTCGACCGGGCAGGACGTTGTCGTGCGCTTTGCGGTCAAACCAACATCGTCCATCCTGCAAACCCGCAAGACGATTACCAAGACAGGCGAAGATGCTGAAATCATCACCAAAGGTCGCCATGATCCTTGCGTCGGTATCCGTGCAGTGCCGGTGGGCGAGGCGATGATGGCTTGTGTGATCCTTGATCACCTGCTGCTCGACCGCGGCCAGACCGGCGGCGTGCGCGGCCCTATCGGTTAGCCAAGCATCACGCCAACGGACCGCACCGCATTGCGCAACGTATCGGTGTCGATGCGGGCGCGCGCCATGGTGCGCAGACCAATGTATTGCGCAATCAGCATATCGGCCAATGCACCACGGTCATCTTCTGGCAGCGCTTGATGCTTGGGCGATGCCTTGAGGGCCTCGTTGATTCCATCACGAAGCGCGCCCAGACCCTGCGACACGGCTGCGGCGATTTCGTCGTCATACATGCTGGGCCCGGCGGCGGCGGTACACAGCAAACAGCCGCGTCGATCCCCCGCCGTTACGGCGCGGTAAGAATTGGTAAACATCGCCATTATACGGTCTGCGCCATTGGGAATCGCTGGATCGGTCAGCAACGCCACGCCCGCCTGAACGGCCTTGCCCTCGTAATGTTCGAGGACTTTTAGAAAAAGCGTCTTTTTGTCGGTAAACGCTTTGTAAAGACTTCCGCGTGTCAGGCCCATGCCGTCCAGCAGATCGGGCAGCGACGCGCCCTCGTATCCATGGGTCCAAAAGACCTGCATGGCCTTTTCAATGGCCTGATCGGTGTCAAAGGAACGGGGGCGGCCCATACTGCAGTCTCCACTTGCTTGGCTATCAATATAACGTTCGGAACTAAATAGTCCAGAATTCACGGCAACGTGTTTTGAACCAATTGGTTCCTATTGTTAGATGTGGGTCACAGATCAACGCATCGCGTCTTCAAAGGGATCACCGATATGTTCAAAACTCTGCACACCATCCTCGCCATTGCCCTCGCGGGGTTCCTATCAATCGCCGCTGCATCCGCCGATGCGGGCACAGTCGCCACGGGCACATTCACAGGCGCATCCGATCACATCACCACGGGGGGCGTCGCAGTGATCAAAAATGACGACGGCAGCCACACTGTCATTCTGGGCGATGATTTCAGCCTTGATGGGGCACCCGATCCGCGCGTCGGATTTGGCAACAATGGCTCATACGACACATCCACAGGCATGGGCTTGCTGACATCGCTGACGGGGACACAGTCCTTTACTGTTCCGGCAGGTGTGGACCCTGCGGACTTCAACGAAATCTACATCTGGTGCCTCAAGTTCTCTGTGCCGCTCAGTGTCGCCAGTATCAACTGACGACTTGCCAAGGCCCTGATAACGCTCCATGGGTCGTGGGACATGCAAGCCCCGACGACCCAAAACAAACCCGGAACTGCCATCGCACTCAAGTTGATGGCGGTTTTTCTGTTCATGGTCATGGCCGCAATGATCAAGGAAGCGACGCAATCCGTGCCAGCGGGTCAGGCGGTGTTCTTTCGTTCTTTGTTTGCGATGCCGATCATTCTGGCCTGGATCTGGCACAAAGGGGATATACGCGAAGCGTTGATACCCGTGAACCTGATGGGCCACATCTGGCGCGGCCTGTTCGGCACCACGGCCATGGCACTGACCTTTGCAGGGCTCAGCCTGTTGCCCCTGCCCGAAGTGACGGCGATCGGGTATGCCACACCTATGTTCACGGTTATTTTGGCGGCAGTGATGTTGGGCGAAACTGTGCGCCTGTTTCGTATCAGTGCTGTCGCGCTGGGCCTTGTGGGCGTGATGATCGTCATCTGGCCAAGGCTGACTCTGGATGCGGATGCGCTGGGTACGGCGGGAACGATCGGGGCGCTGATGGTCTTGGGGGCATCGCTGCTGCGCGCGCTTGTTCAAATCCACATCCGGACCTTGGTCAAAACCGAACACACCGCAGCGATCGTTTTCTACTTCTCGCTGACCGCGACGGTGCTCAGCTTGCTGAGCCTGCCATTCGGTTGGGTGGTGCCATCGACAACCGACGCAGTGTTGCTGGTCAGTGCGGGGCTGGTCGGTGGGGTCGCACAGATCCTCGTGACATCCAGCTATCGATTTGGCGGGGCGTCCATGCTCGCACCGTTCGATTACGCATCGCTGATCTTTGCGGCGATCATAGGGTATTTCATCTTTGCAGAGGTGCCGACGCTGAACATGGTGGCGGGTGCCGCCCTTGTGGTGCTGGGCGGGGTGCTGATCATTTGGCGCGAACGGTATCTGGGGTTGGAACGCCGCAAAGCACGATCCGTCACTGACCCAAAGGGCTAGGGTTTGTGGCAGGCGGATGCCTCGATGACCAAACCATCTGCACCAAAACGCAGGGTTTCAGCAGCCAGCACATTATTCTGATTGCGATAGGTGATCACCATCATGCCATGGCCATGCAACACGTCCACTACGACAAACGACAGGTTGGGTTGCGCAGCAAGGGCCTTGGCCCAATAGGCACGCAACGCCGCCTTGCCCTGCAGTTCACCCGTTCCAACCCGCCGCATCGCCTTGTGCGAGCGGAAAGTGACGGCTTCACTGTAATGGGCAAGCATGCGGTCAAGGTCGTGGGAGTTCCAAGCGGCCTCCCACGCCTCTGCGAATGCGGCGAAATCCACGTGCCTTAGCTGCGCACCAGTTTTTCGTAGCTGTCCGAGATGTCGCGCGTGATTGAACCGACTTCGAAATTGTAATCAGCAATCTGGCCGACGGGTGTGACTTCGGCGGCGGTGCCGGTCAGCCAGCATTGTTCAAACCCTTCCAACTCTTCGGGCAAGATGACGCGCTCGTGGACTTTGATCTGCTTTTCTTCGAGCATGCCGATGACTGTCTGACGAGTCAGGCCGTTCAGGAACACATCGGCCTTGGGGGTGTGCACTTCGCCGTTCTTGACGAAAAAGATGTTGGCACCCGTGCATTCTGCGACATAGCCGCGATAATCCATGAACAGTGCATCCGAACAGCCCTTGGCTTCGGCGGCGTGTTTGGACGTGGTGCAGATCATGTACAGGCCCGCCGCCTTGGCATGAACCGGGATGGTTTCCGGGCTTGGGCGCTTCCACTTGGCGATGTCGATCTTGGCACCCTTCATCTTGGCGTCACCATAATAGCTGCCCCATTCCCAGGCTGCGATGGCCAGATGGACAGGGTTGCGCGCAGATGAGACACCCATGTCTTCGCCCGCACCGCGCCATGCAACAGCGCGCACATAGGCGTCCGTCAGACCGTTGGTCGTCAGAACCTGCTGTTTGGCGGCCTCGATTTCATCGACAGTGAAAGGGATTTCGAAATCCAGTTCTCCGGCAGAGAAATGCAGCCGCTCAGAGTGTTTACGGCTCAGAAATATCTTGCCGTTATACGCGCGCTCGCCTTCAAAGACAGAGCTGGCATAGTGCATGGCATGGCTTAGGACATGGACATTGGCGCTGCGCCAATCGACCATCTGGCCGTCCATCCAGATTTTTCCATCACGATCATCATATCCAGCCATATCAGCCTCCTGTTTTCCGAAGATTGCGCAAATACGGCCGCATCGGACATTAAGTTGCGCAAAACCTGCGATTCGATATCGCTTCGCTCTTGGAATGTCAACAAGGCTGACTTAAACTGCCTGCAAAACGACCAGTGTGACGAATGGGGGCAGTATGGCCGACGGACGTTCAAGTGCCGCGATCAGCGGGGAAAACCTGCTGTTCCTGACAGATGAACAGCTGCGACAGGGTATTGAGGCGATGTTCTTTGCCTATCGCGGGTTCACGGCAGATCCTGATCGCATTCTGGCTGACATGGCCTATGGCCGTGCGCACCACCGCGCGATCCACTTTATCAACCGCGCGCCGGGCACGACGGTAAACAACCTGCTCAACATCCTTGGCGTCACCAAACAATCGCTGAACCGTGTCCTGCGGACATTGATTGCGGACGGTCTGGTCGAAAGCCGGGTGGGGCTGATCGACAAGCGCGAGCGCCATTTGCACCTCACCGACGATGGTCGCCAGCTTGAGGGGCGGCTATCGGATGCACAGCGGGCCCGCATGCGCGCGGCCTTTCGTGACGCAGGGCCAGAGGCCGTGGCCGGTTTCCGACAGGTGCTTGAGGCGATGATGGACAGCGAAATGCAACGCGCCTACACGCGTCTGAAGGAGAGCGGGACATGACCACCTTTGACGCCCATTTGCTGGTCGTGGACGATGACGAACGTATCCGTTCGTTGTTGCAGAAATTTCTGATGCGCAATGGGTTTCTGGTAACTGCAGCCCGCGACGCACAACACGCCCGCCGTATCCTTGCAGGTCTTGATTTTGATATGATCGTGCTGGACGTTATGATGCCGGGCGAAGATGGGCTGAGCCTGTGTCGTGCGCTGCGTGAAACCCATTCGACACCGATCCTGCTGTTGACCGCCAAAGGCGACACAGAAAACCGGATCGAAGGGTTAGAGGCAGGGGCGGATGATTACCTGCCCAAACCGTTCGAACCCAAAGAACTTTTGCTGCGCATCAACGCTATCCTGCGCCGCGTCCCCGAGGTGTCCCAAGATGCAGCGACGCCCAAGATTCTCACTCTCGGCCCCATACGCTATGATATGGAACGGGGCGAGATGTGGCAGGGTCCGGACCTTGTCCGTCTGACCGCCACAGAAATGCAATTGATGAAGATATTTTCGGCGCAACCCGGCGAGGCGATCACCCGCGCCAAATTGGTTGAGGATCTTGGCCGAGATCGTGGACAGGCACAGGAACGCGCTGTGGATGTTCAGATCACCCGCCTGCGTCGAAAGATCGAAGCTGACCCAAAACAGCCGCGCTATCTGCAAACGGTGCGTGGTGCGGGATACATGTTGGCCCCCGATTAGCAGGGGCGTCTGGTGCCAAAACCGCTGCTGATCCTCGCCTTGGCGCAACATACGTCACAGACATACGTCACAGAATCGTTGCGCGCGATCACAGTCGCGGCAACACTTTGCGCATAAAAACCGATAAAAAGATTAAGAAAGGCGAACATATGACCAAGATTTTCACCCGGATGGGAACCGCTCTGGCACTTGTGCTTGGATCAACTGCCGTCACGGCTCAAGGGTTGGAGCAATGGGGCAGTGGTGGTGGTTGGGACATCATGATTGATCCCTCACTGGGGAATGGCTGTCTTATTCAGGCTGCCTATCAGGACGGCTCACTGGTGCGCATTGGTTTTGATCGCAACGCGGGCGCGGGGTATATCACGGCCTTCAACGAAAACTGGGGCGACATCGAAGAAGGTGCGACCTATGATATTGAGTTCGATCTGGATGGCCAACCCTACGAGGGCGAGGCGGTAGGTATCTACCTTGCAGGTACGCCAGGGGCAGACATCTATTTCACCAACCCGGACTTTTTGTGGGACATTGCAGCCAAGTACACTCGGACACTTTACCATGAAGGGTACGAAGTGATGGCCATTGATTTGGGTGGTACCATGGTTGGTCTAGAAGGCGCTTTGGCCTGTCAGGACGAAATTGGCTGAAACGCCCAGATAGGATTGTATGGCAACTGCCCTGATTACCCACTCTGATGGGCTGAAACACGTCACCCCGCCATCTGTTCCGGAACAGGTGGCGAGGTTAGACTATGTCCTGCGTGCACTTGATGACTTGCCGCTTACCAAAATCGAGGCACCGATGGCCGACGATGCGTCCATCGCGCTGTGTCATCCGCACGCCTATATCGACGAGATACGCGCCGGAATTCCGGCAGATGGCTTTGCCTGCATTGATCCCGGCAAAGATGACGAAACGTTTTTGTCCCCTGGATCACTAGGGGCCATTTGGCGCGCGGTCGGTGGCGCGGTTGCGGCAGTTGACCTTGTTTTGGACGGCAGGGCTGACAACGCCTTTGTTGCGATGCGCCCGCCGGGGCATCATGCCGAACATGATCTGCCGATGGGCTTTTGCGTCTTTGGCAACGTGGCGATTGCTGCCAAACATGCGCTGGATGTGCGTGGGCTAGACCGCGTGGCAGTCGTGGATTTCGATGTGCATCACGGCAATGGCACACAGGCGCTCTTGCAGGACGACCCGCGCGCATTGGTTATCACATCCCAGCAAATGCCGCTCTGGCCGGGTACGGGGGCTTCTTCGGATCGTGGCCCGCATCAAACCGTGCTCAACATTCCGCTGGCACCCGGCACGGACGGTGCCCATCCGATTGAACAGTACAAGACCACCGCTTTGCCAGCGCTGATGAAACATCAGCCACAGCTTATCCTGATCTCTGCCGGCTTTGATGCCCATCAGGATGATCCTCTGGCGCAGTTAAACTGGTCGGTAGATACATATAAGCAGATGACCGACCTATTGATGGAGGCCGCACTGACGTTGTGCGAAGGCCGGGTGGTATCGGTGCTGGAAGGCGGTTATGATCTGGACGCGTTGGCCGCCTGTGCTCGCGCCCATGTCCAATCGCTGATAAAGGCCGCCCCATGACTGATCGCCCCGTTGACGAAATGAGCTTTGAAGAAGCGATGGCCGAACTGGAACAGGTTCTGGGCCAGTTGGAACGTGGAGACGTGGCGCTGGATGCCTCTATCACGCTCTACGAACGCGGTGCTGCGCTCAAGGCGCGATGTGAGACAAAGCTGAAAGAAGCTGAGGAAAAGGTGGCCGCTATCACGCTGGATGGCGATGGCAACCCAGTTGGGCTGAAGCCGGTAAGCGACCTGTAATCGTGTTCGAACAAAGACTAAAAGACACCGGCCGCGCCATTCAGGCACAATTTGACATGGCGCTGGGCGGTTTGGGTGATTTGCCTGTCGTCCACGCAATGGCGCATGCGACCAACGGTGGCAAACGCCTTCGCGGCTTCATGGTGCTTGAAAGCGCACGGTTGCATGGGGTCGATCCTGCTGCGGCTATCTGGCCTGCCATCGGGATCGAGGCGCTGCACGCCTATTCGCTGGTGCACGATGATCTGCCCTGCATGGATGATGACGATCTGCGCCGCGGCGCGCCGACGGTCCATGTCAAATGGGACGAGGCCACGGCGGTTCTGGCCGGGGATGCGCTGCAAACGCTGGCCTTTGAAATGGTGACACATGTTGATGTCGGCAACGGCGATGTGCGCGCCGATCTGGCGCAGTCGCTGGCCTGCGCATCCGGTGCGCAGGGTATGGTGCTGGGTCAGGCGCTTGATATCGCGGCCGAGACAGCGAAATCGCCTCTGACCCTTGAACAGATTACCGCCCTTCAACGCGGCAAGACAGGCGCGTTGATCGAATGGTCGGCCACTGCAGGCGCGCGCATGGCGCAAGCTGACCTTGGGCCATTGCAGAGTTATGCCCGCGCCCTTGGCCTTGCCTTTCAGATTGCCGATGATGTGCTGGACGTGACCAGTGATGCAGCCACCATGGGCAAAGCCACGGGCAAGGATGCCGATGCGGGCAAGGCCACGTTCGTGTCTCTGTTGGGCTTGGACGAGGCGAAACGCCGCGCGGATGCATTGGTGACAGAGGCCTGTGATGCCTTAAGTGTTTATCAAGGAGACGCGGACACATTGCGGGACGCTGCCCGCTTTGTCGTTACGCGCAAGACGTGAAAGACTGCTATGACCGATGGCCCCAAAACTCCGCTGCTCGACACGGTGCAACGCCCCGCTGATCTGAAACGCTTTTCGGACGCGCAATTGCGCCAAATCGCTGACGAAGTGCGCGCTGAAACGGTGTCCGCCGTGTCTGTGACGGGCGGGCATCTGGGTGCAGGGCTGGGGGTTGTGGAACTGACCGTCGCACTTCACGCTGTGTTCGACACCCCGCGCGACAAGCTGATCTGGGACGTAGGTCACCAATGCTATCCCCACAAAATTCTGACGGAACGCCGCGACCGTATCCGCACACTGCGCATGAAAGACGGGCTCAGCGGGTTTACCAAACGATCCGAGTCGCCCTATGACCCCTTTGGGGCCGCCCACTCGTCGACCTCGATCAGTGCTGCGCTTGGCTTTGCCGTTGCGCGTGATCTCGGTGGGGTCGTGCCCGAAGGGCTGGGGGACGCCATCGCCGTCATTGGTGATGGATCGATGAGCGCGGGCATGGCCTATGAGGCGCTGAACAACGCTGGCCATCTGGGCAAGCGGTTGATCGTTATCCTGAATGACAACGAGATGTCGATTGCCCCGCCGGTTGGCGCGATGTCGTCCTACCTGTCGCGCCTGTATACCCAGAACCCGTTTCAAGACCTCAAGGCTGCCGCCAAGGGCGCGGTTAGCATGCTGCCCGAACCCTTCCGCGAGGGGGCAAAGCGGGCCAAGGAAATGCTGAAAGGCATGGCAGTCGGTGGTACGCTGTTTGAGGAATTGGGCTTCAGCTATCTTGGGCCCATCGACGGGCATGACATGAACCAGTTGCTGCCTGTTCTGCGCACAGTCAAAGCGCGCGCAACCGGGCCCATTCTGATCCACGTGCTGACGAAAAAAGGCAAAGGCTATGCGCCTGCCGAATCTGCCCGCGACAAGGGGCATGCGACAGCCAAATTCGACGTTCTGACCGGCGCACAGCACAAAGCACCGTCAAACGCGCCAAGTTATACCAAAGTGTTTGCCGAACATCTGATCAAAGAGGCGCAGGCCGATGACAAGATTTGTGCGGTCACAGCTGCCATGCCGGATGGCACTGGGCTGAACCTGTTTGCCGAACGCTATCCCAGCCGCTGTTTCGATGTGGGCATCGCGGAACAGCATGGCGTTACCTTTTCCGCAGCTCTCGCGGCGGGGGGGATGAAACCGTTTTGCACCATGTATTCGACGTTCTTGCAGCGAGGGTATGATCAAGTGGTGCACGACGTGGCGATCCAGCGTTTGCCAGTGCGCTTTGCCATCGACCGCGCCGGGCTGGTCGGGGCAGATGGGGCGACCCATGCGGGGGCATTCGACATTGCTTATCTGACCAATCTGCCCGGCTTTGTTGTGATGGCAGCCGCAGACGAGGCCGAGTTGGCGCATATGGTGGCCACGGCGGCGGCGCACGACGATGGCCCTATCGCATTCAGGTTCCCACGCGGTGAGGGAACAGGGGTCACCATGCCCGAACGCGGCACCCCGATCGAGATCGGCAAAGGGCGCATGATCCGTGAGGGCAAGGGCGTTGCCATCCTCAGTTTCGGCACCCGCCTGTCCGAAGTGGAAAAGGCCACAGAAAATCTGGTCGCCAAGGGGATTTCCCCGACAATCGCCGATGCGCGCTTTGCCAAGCCATTGGATCGTGACCTGATCCTTGAACTGGCCCGCACCCACGCGGCGTTGATCACTATCGAAGAGGGCGCAGTGGGTGGTTTTGGCAGTCATGTTGCGCAGTTGCTGGCCGAAGAGGGTGTGTTTGATAGCGGGCTCAAATTCCGATCCATGGTGCTGCCTGACACCTTTATCGATCACGCCAGCCCGGCGGACATGTATGCGTCGGCCAGCATGAACGCCGAACATATCGAAGCGAAAGTGCTGAACGTTCTTGGCGTCGCCTCATTGGGCGAGGCGCGCGCCTAAGCCTTGTGCGCGCCGCGTTGTTAAGCCATTCTGCACGTTATGGAATATAACCAACACATCGCCGCCCCACGCCGGGTTTGGAAAGCATGAATATACGCGCCCGCCCCGTCCTGACGTATCGCTGGATCGTGTTCCTTTTGGCTGCAGGCTACTGCATCTATCAGGTTATGTTTGGGCATTGGACCGGCCCCGGCGGCCCATTTCGGTATCTGACCATCTGGGCATTGTTCCTGTCCTGCTATTCGGCCAGCCGCATGCTTGCACTCAGCGGGGGGCAAAGCACGCGCACGCACGAGGTCACGGCGACCTGCGCTGCTGTTTTGAATGTGATGGTCGTCTTTCTGTATTGGCGTTTGTACCTGATTGATCCTGCGCTGGTGAACAACGGTGGGCAGATCGTGTGGTGGTTGGAATACTATTTGCACGGGCTGGGTCCGGCCCTGCAAATTATTGACGCCCTGTTCATCGGCGCAGTGTTCCACCGGGTCTGGCGCGCAATCGTGCCGCTGATCTTGATCATTGCAGCCTATGTGGCGTGGGCTGAATGGTTTGTGCAACGCTTTAACGATAGCCCGCTGGGCAGTGTGACCAGTGGGCTGCCTTACCCGTTCCTGAATAACATGGAACTGGCGGAACGCTCTGTGTTTTACGCAGTGAACGCAGGCACGGCGATGGGGCTGCTTGTGGTGTTCGGTGTCGTGGGTGCGGTTCTATATCGTGTGATGCGACCGCGCGTGGTTGCGTAATCCGCCAGCATTACCTGTCATCGTGGTGCAATAGTGCTGCCAACCCCTCGCGATAGGTGGGGTACAGCAGTTTGACCCCCAAATCCTGCTTGATGCGATCATTTCTGACCCGTTTGCTTTCCGCATAAAAGCTGCGGGCCATCGGCGTCATCTCTGCGGTTTCAAAGTCTTCTGCGGGAGGCAGGGGCAAGCCCAGCAACTCGGCCGCATGTCCGATCACATCCTGAGGCGGGGCGGGATCATCGTCGCATACGTTGTAAATCGCACGCGGGTCGGGCTGCGCCATCGAGGCGGCGACCACTTGGGCAATGTCGTCAACATGCGTGCGTGAAAATACCTGCCCTTCTTTGATGACCCGGCGGGCCGTGCCTGCGCGCACCTTGGCAAAGGGGCCGCGCCCTGGGCCGTAAATTCCAGCCAGTCGAAAGATGTGCAGCGGCAAGCCGGGGATCGCAGCCCATGCGGCCTCTGCCTCAACGCGCCATTGACCGCGTTTGGTGGCCGGAGTGAGCGTTGCGGTTTCATCGACCCAGCCCCCCTGATGATCGCCGTAAACGCCCGTGGTGGACAGGTAGCCGACCCACTCAAACTGGTTGGCCCGCGCCGCAATCAAGTCGCCAACCGCGCGCAGGGTCGGATCACCGGCTGCGTCTGGACCTGCCGAGATCAAAAGGTGTGTGGCGTTCTTAATTGCGGGGGCCATATCCGACCCGGGAAAGATCAACGGTTCCACCCCCGACGCGGCCAGCTTTGTTGCCTTGTCCGCGCTGCGGGTGGTGCCGATGATCTTCCAGCCCTGCGGCAATAGCTGTGTGCTGAGGGCGCGCGCCGAAAATCCATGGCCGAAAGAAAGCAGTGTTTTGTTCATCCTCTATTGGTGCCGTTTGCCGCGCCCAACAACAAGCCCCTTGCCAACACTCCGCGACATTTGCCTAATTGGTGCATGAATAATGATCCCGATCTGGACCGTGCCTATGCACTGGAAACCCCCGACGACTCCGTCGCGCTGTATGCGGATTGGGCCGACAGCTATGACAGCAGCTTTGCACAGGCCAGTGGCTATGTTCTGCACCTTGAGGTGGCGCGCCATTATGTCCTGATGGGTGGGTTTGGTCCGGTTCTGGATGTGGGCGCGGGCACGGGATTATGTGGTGCAGCGCTGGCGGATCGCGGCGTCGGGCCGATAGATGGCACAGACATCTCGCCACAAATGCTTGATCAGGCGCGTGCCAAAGGTATCTATCGCAACCTTTTTGCCGCCAACTTGCTAGAGGGCCTGTCCCCGCCCGATGGTCTTTATCAAGGTGCGATCAGTTCGGGCACTTTCACCAACGGACACGTGGGACCTGCCGGGATTGATCGGGTGCTGGACGCTGTGCGCCCCGGCGGCTGGATCGTGCTATCCGTGAACACCCAACACTATGTCAGTGCCGGGTTCGCCGCCAAAATGGGGCAGATTGCACCGCACATTACAGACAGCAGCGAAACCGAGGTCGCTATTTATGCACAGGATGCGACAGGCCCACACGCGCGGGACACTGCATTGCTTTTGGCGTTTCGCAAGGTCTAGGTGTACATCTGCTTTTTGCGCGCGCGCGCCTCTTCGGTCGCTTGACCTGTGCCGTCGTGATAGCTGCCAAACCAACGATCCCATGGCATTTCCACCGTGCCATAGTTGCACTCGAAATAGCGGTGGTGCAGCTGGTGGAAAAACACCCCCATGCGCAGCTGTTTTTTGTCTTTCACAACCAGTTCTTCGAACCCGGAATGCGAAAACACCGGATGTGTCGATTGCACATAGCCGTGGAACATCAGGTGCAATGGATGTGTCGGCACCACCAGATGGATCAGGAAGTTGGTGTAAAACAGCATGTGTTCGACCGGGTGCATGGCGATGCCGGACCACGGCCCGACGTTGACGTTGCGGTGGTGCAGGCTGTGCGCCAGCTTGTACAGGGGCGGCCAGTGCAGCGCGCGGTGCACCCAGTAAAAGTGAAAGCTGGACCAGATCGGAACCAGCACAAAGGCCGCGACGAACCACACCGGATTGTCTGGAAACAGCAATGTCGGCGCATAGCCGTTGGCCATCATCCAGAACACCCCGATTTGCGCAATGCTCCACAATGTGATGCCGCTGGCGATGTGCCAGAACATGTTGTCCAACACCTGGTTGTTGAAGGTAAAAGACCCGTTCTTGCGGTTCTGATCGCGGGGGTCGAATTTGCTGGTGTCGCCCTGCGCCTTTTTCGCAATCAACCAATAGTGCAACGTGCCAGCGATCAGACATTGCGGTACGAGATTGGCAAGCCAAACGCGGATCATCCAACCGGGCTGAAAGCTTTGCATGGCCTCAAGTGGCGGCAGAATCAGGAAATACGCCCCAAGCGCGAGGACCAGACAAAGCGTTGTGGTCGAAATCTCGAACCAAAATGCAGCATACCATTTGAAAATCGCAACGGGCCGAGGTGGCCATTGAAACAGCGGGTTCTGCGCGATGGGCGTTGGGGGGCGATGGTTCCAGCGACCAGCTTCCTTTGCCTCGGCGTCAGCTGGCATAGTTTGACCCTTCCTCGTCAAGGATTGCCTTGAGTTCGGACAGGTGCCGTTCGTCTTGTTCGGGATAGTCCTCGATCTCGCGTGCCGTCTTTTCGGCGATGTCATCGGGGATCAGGCGCAGCGGCTTGCCAGTCTGCAGCGCCAGCAGGTAGGTCTGACAGGCCCGTTCGAAATAGAACATCCGATTGAACGTGTCGGCCACAGTGTCACCCAGCACCATTATGCCATGGTTGCCCATCACCATCACCTTTTTGCGGGGATCATCGAACATCTTGGCACAGCGTTCGCCTTCTTCTTCGAACGCGAGGCCGCCGTATTCGCCATCAACAATGACGCGATTGTAAAACATGCACCCGTTCTGATCGACGGGTGGCAAGGTGCTGTCGGCCAAAGCGGCAAGTGCTGTGGCATAAGGCGAATGCACATGCATTGCGCAGCGCGCATGGGCGCAGAATTTGTGCATGCCGCCATGCAGCCCCCAAGCCGTCGGATCAGGGGCGTCAGGGCCTTCCATGCTGGCCGGGTCATTGGCATCGACAACAATCAGGTCCGATGCCTTGATGCGGGAAAAATGCATCTGGTTCGGGTTCATCAGGAACTTGGTACCCTCGTCGTTGATCGAGAGGGAAAAGTGGTTGGCCACTGCTTCGTGCATATTGAGGCGCACGGTCCAGCGAAACGCGGCAGCAAGGTCCACGCGTTCCTGCCAGTGGTCCATGTTCGGGCGAAGTTCTGTGACGGTCATGGCGGCTCCTGAGGTGTGTGTTAGGTCCAGAGTGCCGTGGACCGTGATCCATGATCAACCTTAAATCCTAGCCTAAATGCGACTTATGTGGCGTCTTTGGCCCGTGACGGCACCCAAGCATAGCCGTTTTCGCAAAGTATATAGGCCTCGCGCAGGCCATGAGGCTTGTCGGTTGGCTGTTGCAGGATCGTGCCGCCATGCTCTTCGGCCAGGGCAACTGCATGCTCGGGGTCAGTGTCATAGAGCCGGATTTCGATCCCGCCCCCACGCGGAGGGTTCTCAGGCAGCAGGCCAAGCAACGGGTTGGAATGGTACGTCCCATCGCTGTGCAACTGAAACACTTGGTCTCCATAGGTCATGATCGCGAAATCGGCGGTCGGCTGGAACGCTTGCATCCTAAACACAGCCGTCAGAAACGCGACCTCGATCGCCACATCCCGCACCAGCAGGTTCAGCCCGATCCCACGCAGTCCCCGTCCAAAACGGTCTGCATCAATGCTGTTGTAATCCATGCCGGCACCGTCGCGTTGCATCCCGGATGCGTCAAGCGTTGTGGGCAACAAAATGAAGGTTTTACGACATCGCGTCATCCCCCCTTGCGCCTGCCTCAAAATGTTGATCATTTGGGACATGGAACATGACCTTTCTCCCCCCCCGTTTCCGAGCTGGCCCGATGCTGCTCCAGATCTTGTAGAAGTTGCCGCAGGCCGTGCGCCCGCCGACACTGTTATTCGCGGCGGCATATGGGTGAACGTGCACACCCGCGAGGCGTTGCCAAATCACGACATCGCAATCAAATCCGGCAGGATTGCCTGCGTTGTGCCTGATGCAAGCTATTGCACTGGCCCGGACACAGACGTGATCGAGGCCAAAGGGCGCTATATGGTGCCCGGCCTGTGTGATGGGCACATGCACATCGAAAGCGGCATGCTGACTCCGGCGGAATTTGCCGCTGCTGTCATTCCCCATGGCACCACCACAATGTTCACTGATCCCCATGAGATCGCCAATGTGCTTGGCCTTAGGGGTGTACGATTGATGCACGACGAGGCGGTCATGCAGCCTGTCAACATCTGGACGCAGATGCCGTCTTGCGCGCCTTCTGCGCCCGGGATGGAAACAACGGGATACGAAATCAGCGCCGAAGACGTGGCTGAGGCCATGGCGTGGCCCGGTATCATCGGTCTAGGCGAAATGATGAACTTTCCCGGCATGGCGGCGGGCGATCCGCAAATGCTGGCCGAGGTAGCCGCGACCCAGCGCGCGGGCAAGACCGTCGGGGGGCACTATGCCTCGCCTGATCTGGGGCCTGACTTTGCGGCCTATGTTGCTGGTGGCCCGGCAGACGATCACGAAGGCACAGTCGAGGCGGACGCCATCGCGCGGATGCGACAAGGCATGCGGTCGATGATCCGACTGGGCAGTGCATGGTATGACGTAGAAACCCAGATCACGGCAATCACGGAAAAAGGGCTGGATCCGCGCAACATGATCCTGTGTACCGATGACTGCCATTCCGGAACGTTGGTGAACGAGGGCCATATGAACCGCGTTGTCCGCCATGCGATTTCCTGTGGCTGTGATCCGCTGGTTGCTTTGCAGATGGCGACGATCAACACGGCGACACATTTCGGGCTGGAGCGTGAGGTTGGATCACTGACGCCGGGCCGTCGGGCGGATGTCATCCTGACTTCTGATCTCAGGACCTTGCCCATTGAACACGTGATTGCGTGTGGCAAGACGGTTGCGTTGGACGGCGTGTTGACCGTCACCTGCCCGCACCTGGACTGGCCAGATACTGCGCGCCAAACCGTGCACATGGGCGCGCCCAAAATTGCGGCCGATTTCGAAATTGCAGCACCTGAGGGGCGCAATTCAGTCACCGCCAACGTAATCGGTGTCGTTGAAAACCAAGCACCAACCAAGGCCCTGAAACGCGACATGCCCGTCAGCGACGGCAAGGTCGACAGCTATGGTGACACCTGCCAGATTGCGCTGGTGGAACGGCATCAGGCCACAGGCGGTGTGGTCAATGCGTTGGTGTCCGGCTTTAATTACGAGGGCCGGATGGCCATTGCCTCGACCGTGGCGCACGACAGCCATCATATGATTGTTGTCGGCACGGACCGGGACCAGATGGCGCTGGCCGCCAATCGACTTGCTGATGTTGGCGGGGGCATCACCATCTGGCGAGATGGCACAGAATTGGCGCTGGTCGAGTTGCCTATTGCTGGCCTTATGTCCGACAGCCCCGCGCGCGAGGTCGCCGCCAAAGCCGACGCTATGGTGCAGGCAATGGTGGATTGCGGCTGCACATTGAACAACGCCTATATGCAGCATTCCTTGCTTGCTTTGGTTGTTATCCCCGAGCTGCGCATTTCCGACCTTGGATTGGTCGATGTGCGCACATTTGAATTTATTCCCATACTTGAGCCCACAACATGAAAACTCTTTCAACGGGTGCCCATGCGCATACCGAATTTCACGATGCCAAAGCGGCAGTCGCACACCTGAAACTGCTTTATGATCAGGCGGTAAAATTTCTGTGCGACCAATTCATGGATGCGATGCAGGACGGCCCCCCCGAGGGGCGTATTCGCGCCTATTACCCAGAGATCCGGTTCACCACGACGTCCTATTCACGGGTCGATACAAGGTTGAGCTTTGGTCACGTTCCCAACCCGGGCACATATGCCACCACTGTGACGCGGCCTGACTTGTTTGAAAACTACCTTGTTCAGCAAATCGGGTTGTTGATTGCCAACCATGACCAGCCCGTTGAAATCGGGTACTCAGACACCCCAATGCCGGTGCATTTCGCGGTTGCAAACGACCCGACGATTTCGGTGCCCCAACAAGGGGCGGCGGCGTTTTCCATGCGTGATGTGTTTGACGTGCCGGACCTGAGCAATACCAACGACGATATCGTCAACGGCACGTACACGCCGGTGGATGGTATCGCGCCGCTCGCGCCGTTTACCGCCCAGCGGATCGACTATTCGCTGGCGCGCCTGTCCCATTACACCGCAACCGAGGCACACCATTTTCAGAACCACGTCCTGTTCACCAACTACCAGTTCTACGTGTCCGAATTCGAGGCCTATGCCCGCGCGCAGTTGGACGATCCCGACAGCGGATATACTGCATTTGTATCGACCGGAAATTCCGAGATCACTGCAGGCGACCAACCTCTGGCCGCCAGCCCCAAGATACCGCAAATGCCGACTTACCACCTTAAACGGGCGGATGGGTCGGGGATCACCTTGGTTAATATCGGGGTGGGGCCATCAAACGCGAAAACAGCGACGGATCACATTGCCGTTCTGCGTCCACATGCATGGTTGATGGTCGGGCACTGTGCCGGGCTGCGCAACAGTCAGGCGCTGGGCGACTTTGTGCTGGCGCATGGCTATCTGCGCGAGGATCACGTGTTGGACAACGATCTGCCGCCGTGGGTTCCGATCCCTGCGCTGGCCGAAATCCAGATCGCTCTCGAAGATGCCGTGGCAAAGGTCACTGAACTGCAAGGCTATGACCTGAAACGCATCATGCGGACCGGTACCGTGGCCACACATGATGACCGCAACTGGGAACTGCGTGACCAGCGTGGCCCGGTGCAGCGCTTGTCGCAATCCCGCGCCATTGCGCTGGATATGGAAAGCGCGACAATCGCGGCCAACGGATACAGGTTCCGGGTGCCCTATGGCACGTTGCTGTGTGTCTCTGACAAGCCGCTGCATGGCGAGTTGAAGCTGCCGGGCATGGCCTCGAACTTCTACAAGGAACAAGTTGCACGGCATTTGATGATCGGAATTCGTGCGATGGAACAGTTGCGCGAAATGCCGCTGGAACGTATTCACAGCCGGAAATTACGTGCCTTTGATGAAACCGCCTTCCTTTAATGGGCTGAAATCGGCGAAAAACCCCTGTTTTTCCCTTGCAAGGGGCCACTATTCGTTGTGTTTTCATACTACATGCCGTTACAAAACGGGCAGGAGGCCCTAATTCTCGGGCAGACGAAGGAGACCAGAAAATGGCAAAACCTATGACAAAGACCCAACTCGTCGCCGCACTGGCCGAAGATATGGGCACTGACAAGAAATCTGCAGGCGCAGCACTGGACGCAATGTGCGCCCTGATCACCAAAGAAGTATCTGGCGGCGGTGCTGTCACGCTTCCCGGTGTTGGCAAGATCTATTGCCGCGAGCGCCCAGAGCGCATGGTGCGCAACCCAGCCACGGGTGAGCAATTCAAGAAAGAAGCAGACAAGGTTGTGAAAATGACCATCGCCAAAGCGCTGAAAGACAGCGTGAACGAATAAGTCAGCTTATCTATGATGAAAAGGGTCGCCATCTGGCGGCCCTTTTTTTGTGCGCGACGTTTGGGTCCCGGAACTGTTACCGTTCGTACACGGTGGCCGCGTCACCCATATAATTGTCCCATGCAAACCAATACGAAATGTGGCCCGCCACCCGCGGCAGACGTGTCCCATCCGCGCAGATCAGCGCGCTTTCTGTCACGCGCCACTTTACGCCATTCTGGTCGGTGATCCGACCTGCGTCAGGCGTAAAGGTGGTGTTGCCCCGTTCATAGGCCCGCACGCTGCGCGCCTGCGTATCCCCGATCAGCAGCAGGGGTGTGTCGGCGATTGCATCGTTTATCACTTGTGTGCCGTCAAACGCATCCAGCGGCCACGCCCGCGCCGCCCCATGTCACTTCCTCTAGCCGAATGCGAGTGCGATCGCGGGTGATGAATTCTGGTCGCAGGAACGGGTCAAAGTTGGAATCAATTTGCAAATACATCTCGCGCGCAAAGGCGGGGTAGCTGTCGTGCGGGATAATCTGCGGGTTCGCTTCTTGCCACAGCATCCATTCGAACCAGTCCGTGAAATGATCCCGCCCGGTCAAGGAGGTCAGGGTTTCGGCGATCTGTGGCCCCCGCACCCGCGAAAATCGTAGGGACAACAGCAGCCCTGCCACCATATCCAAATCGCCGCGTGCTTGAATGTATTGCATGGCTGCGCGGAACTCTGATGAGGTGCCGAACATCGCGGCGCGCTGTGCGCGTGCGGGTGTCAGCCCGTCGGCCAGTGCAGCGCGGGGCAGGGCGGCCCCTGACAAGGTCAGCCCGGCAAAGCGGCGGCGGGTGAGTTTCATGCAGGTATCTCCTGGTTCCTGATGTGACTGTGACCGCAGTTTTGTTCACGCACACCCAAAAGGGTCGTGATCGACCCGCTTGCATCCCACCGCCATATCTTCGAACGTCCCGATCAAATCACAAGGGCAGTACCATGGACATTCGCGCGCTACTTATGGGGCTGACCTTTGCCCTGATCTGGTCGTCGGCCTTTACATCTGCGCGCATTATTGTGGCTGACGCGTCGCCGCTTGCGTCGCTTGCGTTGCGGTTTTTTCTGTCCGGGATCATTGGAATCGGTATCGCCCTGATGCTGGGGCAAACGTGGCGTCTGACGCGGGATCAGTGGCGCGCCACGATCATCTTTGGCGTCTGTCAGAACGCGATTTACCTCGGACTTAACTTTTATGCGATGCAAACGGTCGAGGCGTCGCTGGCCTCGATCCTGGCGTCGATGATGCCATTGCTGGTCGCCTTCGCAGGATGGGTCGTGTTTCGCGATAAATTGCCTGCGTTGGGGGTCGCTGGGCTGATCCTTGGCATCGTTGGTGTTGTTTTGATCATGTCGGCCCGGATGGACGCAGGCGTTGATATGTACGGTGTCGCCTTGTGCTTGATCGCCACCATCGCGCTTACCATTGCCACCTTATCGATGCGCACGATGTCAGCGGGGGGAAACCTGATGATGGTGGTCGGTCTGCAGATGTTTGTTGGTGCCTTTGCGCTGGCCATTGCATCGGCCCTGACCGAGACGATCCGCGTTGATCTAACGCCCGAGCTGATCGCCGCGTTTGCCTATACGACACTCGCGCCCGGCCTTTTGGCGACGTGGATCTGGTTTGCACTGGTGGCGCGGATCGGGGCGGTCAAGGCGGCGACGTTTCACTTCCTTAACCCGTTCTTTGGCGTGGCGATTGCGGCCCTGCTGCTTGGCGAGCGTTTGGGGCCGCGCGATGTGATCGGCGTTGCCGTTATTGCGGCGGGTATTCTTGCGGTGCAATTGTCACGGCAGCGCAAAACCTGACGTGCGCCTCTTGCACCGTCTGAAGTCGCTCATATTCTGTAGTTCAACTGCTTGTTTTCTGGAGCGTTGTCATGCACCGCCGTAGTTTTTTGCTGTCCTGCGCTGCCACCTTGGTGCCATCCGTCGTTCTGGCTTATTCGTCCGAACCTTTTTCGCCCTCGGTATGGCGCGATCTGCGCGACACGGATCAGGTCGTGATCCTGAATTATCGCGCGACATGGTCAATGACCTGCCAGATCAAATCGGATTTGATCGCCGAGGCCATTGCCGACAACCCAGCCTATGGGCGGCTGACCTTTGTTGATGTCGATTGGGATACGTTTGGGCATTCACAGATGACTGAACGGCTAAAGGTGAAGCGCCGTTCGACCCTTTTGGTGATGAAGAACGGGACAGAGATCGCGCGGCTGGTCAACGAACCCTATGCCCGGCAAGTGCGTGGTTTGCTGGATACGGCCCTTGCCGCGTGATGCGGTGACGCCAAAGACGACAGCGCGACGTTCGGGTTAAGCCCTGATCAAGAAAGACACAGTATAGCATACCCGTGACGCGCACCGCGATGATTGCGCGTGCCATTTGTGGACGGTATCCAAAGGTGACGACAGCGAGGATGCGATGAAATTACTCTTTGTGCACCAAAACATGCCGGGCCAGTACCGTGAACTTGTGCAATGGTTGGCCGCCCAAGGGGGCCACGAGATCGTGTTTCTGACCCAACGGCTTAAGTCACCGGAATTCAAAGGGGTGCGGACGGTCGTCTATAAAACGCACCACAAGGCCAGTGACGATGCCTATGGATTGTCCAAGACGTGGGAAACGGCTGCGGGAAATGGGTTTGGTGCCGTCAACGCGCTGCGCCAGATTGTGGCCAGCGGGTTTACCCCGGATATTGTCATCGGGCACGTCGGTTGGGGCGAGTTAAGCTTTTTCCGCGAGGTGTTGCCGGACACGCCGATGATTGGTTTTTTCGAATATTTCTATTCGGTGCATGGCGGCCCTGTCGGGTTCGACCCGACCGAGACGGTCAGCGATCACGCCCCTTATATGATGCACGGGCACAACGTTGTGCCGCTTGTGAATATCGAAGCGGTCGATGTCGGGCACAGCCCCACGCGCTGGCAGCGTGATCGTTTTCCGGCGCACTTTCATGACAAGATATACGTGTGCCATGACGGGATCCGCACCGATAAACTGAAACCCAACAAGGAGGCGCAAGTGTCGCTGGGCCGCATCGCCCGCCCGCTTTCCGCACAAGACGAGATCGTGACGTATATGGCGCGCAATTTGGAAACCACACGTGGGTTTCATCAGTTCATGCGCGCGCTGCCCCACATCCAAAAGGCGCGACCAGATGCACGGATATTGGTGATTGGCGGCAACGAAGTGTCCTATGGCGGCAAATCCAAACATCCCGGCGGCCTGCGCGGCCAGATGGAAGCGGAGGTCGGTCATCTGCTTGATTGGGACAGACTGCATTTTCTGGGGCAGGTGCCGTATGCCGATTACCAACGCATCATCCAGATCAGCCGCTGCCATATATACCTGACGATGCCCTTCGTTTTATCGTGGTCCCTGCTAGAGGCGATGTCGATGGGCGCAACCATTGTCGCAAGCAACGTCGCCCCCGTGCGCGAGGCCATGACCGATGGCGAAACGGGATTGCTCGTTGATTTCTTCGATCCCGAAGCGCTGGCGGCGACGGTCGCAAACGTTCTGGACCGTCCGGCGGATTTTGAACATTTGGGACGTGCAGCACGAGAGCACGTGGTTGCCCAGTACGATTTTCTGACCGTTTGCCTGCCCGAGCATATCAGACAGATCAACGCACTCGTGGCCCCGGCGTTGCAGATAAAGGCGCCCTAACGCGTGGCGATTGTGTTTCTGGGTGCCGGTGGGAAATTGGGTAGATTGTTGCGCCCTATCTTTCCCGAATGTGCCGAATGGCTCACGCGCGGTGATGTGGATATTTTTGATGTCACCGCCCTGCGCGCGGCGCTGACAGGCGCGGGCGCAGTCGTTTGTCTGGCCGGTGTCACGCATGGTTTGCCTGCGCTTCTGAATGGCAACGTCGACTTGGCCCTGCGCACTTTAGATGCCGCGAAACAGGTTGGTGCAGGCCCGGTTTTTTTGTTGTCCAGTGCCGCGGTGTACGGATGTCAGCATGGCCTCTTGTCTGAACACGGGCCGACGCGACCGGTTTCTGATTATGGCCGCGCAAAGTGTGCGATGGAGCGTGCCGCAGCCTGCCATGCTCATCCCAATACCGTGTTAAGAGTTGGCAATGTTGCGGGTGCTGATGCGATCTTGGGAGGGTGGATGCCCGGGTTTCAACTTGATCAGTTTGCCGACCTTACGACGCCGAAACGCAGCTATATTGGGCCACATATGCTGGCCCGCGTTCTTTTTGATTTGGTGCGCGCGCCAAATTTACCGCCTATTCTAAATGTGGCTGCGCCGGGCTGCTTGCAGACGGGTGCGCTGTTGGATGCTGCCGGGTTGGGTTGGACACCACGGCCTGCCTCCCCTCTGGCTATACCTATTGTTAACCTTGATACCAGTTTACTGGGCAGGTTTATCCTTCGTAAGCCTTCAACTTCTACTGCTGACAGCATTGTTTCGGATTGGAAAAATGGGCTGAATTAAATGACCTGGCATAAGCGTGCTTTTGATGTGGTGCTTGCGAGTCTGCTGTTGATCGTCTTGTCACCTGTCATGGCCTATGTCGCATATATGATCTGGCGCGCGCAGGACGGGCCGATATTTTATGTTGCGCCACGGATGAAATCGCCAACGCAAACCTTTGGTTTATGGAAATTTCGCACGATGACGGTGGTCGATGCGGATTCAGGCGTATCTGGTGGCGACAAACGGGCGCGTATCACCGCTTTGGGTGCTCGACTGCGCATCCGACGTTTGGATGAGTTTCCGCAACTTTGGAACATACTGAAAGGTGACATGAGCTTTGTTGGGCCACGCCCGCCGTTGCCCGAATACGTCCTGCGTTTCCCCAACGTGTATGGGCGCATTTTGAAAAACCGTCCCGGTGTGACTGGCCTGGCGACGGTGCGGTTTCACAAACACGAGGCGCGGTTATTGGCGCGTTGTCGCACCGCAAAAGAGACTGACGTTGTCTATGCTCGAAATTGCGTTCCACGAAAGGCACGATTGGATATGATTTATCAACGCCATCAGAGTGTTACCTATGACATTCTATTGATCCTCGAAACACTGACAACCTTGCTGCCATCAATGCCTTTGCGTGGTCAGAGCGCATCGGTTGTACGTGGAAATGCGAGCCCCCTCTCTGCGGTTTTAACGCGCCCTTAAGCCTGAGTACGCAAGTGTCAGATTGAGAAATCGCATTGGTCCTTTCGGATTCCCGAACTGACATTCGCGCATCGCATATGCAGCACCGAAAGTTGGTGCTGCGCCAAGAACTTCGAGGGGCCAATGATACATCTATTTAAGAAGGCTTCTTCTGCGCAGCGTTGGAAATTTTTTACTGCAAGCGGCCTGGTGCTTGTTTTGTTTGAGGCGGTGGGTTTCCAAGTTGATGCTGGGCAGACAGGGAGAAGCGTTTGGAACTACCTGCTTGCTGCAACACTGTCCGTAGCTGTTACCTATTGGGTTGTTTGGTTTTTCTTTTCGATAGTCCGCACAGCGTCAAGACCGATCATCTGTAATCGAGATGTAGCGACACAAAATAATCCGCAGGCTCAATTCAATTATCAAACGTCTGACACATGCGGACGGCTTGAGGAATTGCAACATCTCTTGGGGCGGCGCGAGGTGGATTCAGGCGGGTTCACATATGGCAACACGTATCGTGGGCGGGTTGTCCTAATCTCTGGCGCTGGGGGGTCGATTGGATCTGAATTATGTCATCAAATTATCGCCAGCAATCCGCGAAAACTTATCCTTTACGAAATGAGTGAAACAGCACTCTACCAGATTAATCAGGCCATGCTGCTCAAAGGGCAGGGCGTTGAAATCGTCCCAGTCCTAGGATCGGTTGCTGACGCAGCCAAGGTTCGGAGTGTCTTAATAGCGCACGGCGTTCAAGTCGTCATACATGCCGCCGCATACAAACATGTTCCCTTGGTCGAGAGTAATCCGCTGGCTGGCGTCCAGAACAACGTGTTTGGTACGAATGCAATTGCCAACGCCTCAGTTGAGGTGGGAATAGAGCGGTTTATTTTGATTTCGACGGACAAAGCTGTGCGCCCAACCAGTGTCATGGGCGCGTCGAAACGGCTGGCTGAGTTGTTAGTGAAAGAAATTGCACAGAGCTGCGCGAACAACGCCGGGCCAATTCTATCTATCGTCCGGTTTGGCAATGTTCTGGGGTCGTCTGGCTCTGTCGTACCTCTGTTTCAGCAGCAAGTGCGACGTGGTGGTCCGGTTACCGTTACGCATCCTGATGCGTCGCGGTTTTTCATGACAGTACAAGAGGCGGTGCAGCTTGTGCTGTGTGCCGGATCCATGGCGCGTGGCGGTGAGACGTTTGTCTTGGACATGGGGCAGCCTGTAAACATCGCAAACCTTGCGAGACAAGTCATTGATACTGAATGTTTAAATACACAGGATGTGATCAATTCAGCTGATAATATTGAGATCAAATTCACTGGGTTGCGACCCGGTGAAAAGCTGGCAGAAGAATTGACTTTGAACGGCGTTTTGTCTTGTACAAATCATCCCAAAGTCTTTGTGGCGACAGAAGACGATCACAGCCAAATGAAAATGGCGACGGCTCTGAAATTCCTCAGCAGAGCAATCTCAAACAACGATGCGACTGCTGTACGGGAACAGGTGTTCCGATGGGTCGAACCCTATTGCGCGCGCCAAGCACTGCAAACGCAAACAGCGTCCGGATGAAAATGACACCAGACACAGCGTGCCTTTTCAAAGCGGAACGATGTTGCCTTTGTCGAAGCGCTTCAAGGCCCACAAAACACATCTATGTCTCCTTTCTGGCGGCGCTTTCCAATTGTGCATTCTTCCTAATGGCGGGGGCGGTGTTTGCGCAAAGTCGTGCGGCGGCGACACTTTCTCCATCATCAATCAATTTTTATGGTGTGCCCGGGTTGATTGACCTGCCCAGCGCTGATGCCTTGCCGGACGGTCAGATTGCGATTGGAGTATCGACCTTTGGTGGGCAGACCCGCAGCAATTTTACGTTTCAGTTTTCGCCCCGCATATCTGTGACATTTAGATATGTCGGGCTTCAGGATTGGAATTCAGATGGATTTGATACGTACCGGGATCGCAGCTTCGACTTTCGCTATTTGTTAACGAGGGAGGCACGTTTCAGACCTTCTCTTACGATCGGGCTTCAGGATTTTTCTGGTACGGGGATATATGCCGCTGAATACCTTGTCGCGACCAAAACTGTCTGGCAGCCATTCGGCTTGCCAGGGCGTGTAAGGGTGACTGCCGGTCTGGGTTGGGGGCGGTTGGCCAGTGCGGGCAGTATCGGGTCTCGATCAGGCAGTGATCGCCCAATATTTCGCCCCGGCGATCCGGGCGGTGAGCCTGCAATGGATCAATGGTTTCGCGGGCCTGTGTCACCATTTGGCGGAATTGTGTGGGACGTTAACAATCGTTTCAGCATTAAGGCGGAGTATTCGAGCGATGCATACGCTTCCGAAACTGCGCGAGGTGTGATTGCCCGTCATTCACGGTTCAACTTTGGGCTAGAATATCAGGCGCGGCGAAATCTGCGGATTGGTGCCTATTGGCTATATGGCTCAGAAATCGGGTTGAATGCACAGCTTCAGTTCAACCCTAAGACGCCTGCAAATGCTTATAGGCTTGAGGGACCCAAGCCGATCATTGTGCGCCCGGATCGGGCAACAAACCCTGAGACGTACGCGACTGAATGGGCGAAGTCTGACTCTGCTCCAACGATCATTCGTGATGTCGTGGGGCCGGAATTGGCTAAAGACGGTATCCAACTGGAGAGCATCATAGTCTCTGCAAACTCTGCTGAGGTGCGTGTATCCAGCGTTCGGTTCGACAATCTGGCTATTCTCGTTGGTCGCACAAGCCGAGTTATGGCGCGCATTCTGCCGCCATCGGTCAGCACATTTCAAATTACTCTGATGAATGATGGTTTAGCGCTGTCCACTGTAACGCTCGCACGTGATGACCTTGAGAACCTTGAATTTCAACCGGGTGCCAGCGGATTGCTTTTGTCCCGCGCAGGTTTTTCCGACGCTAGCCCACAGGCGAATGACGATGCTGCGTATGTAGAAGGAATCTACCCATATTTTAGCTGGGCGTTTGGCCCATACATCCGCCCCAGTTTCTTCGACCCGGATGAGCCTGTGAGAGTTGATGTCGGTATCTCGGCGATCGGCCGCTATCGGTTTGGCCCCGGATGGCTTTTGATGGGTGAGGTCCGCCACAGGTTAGGTGGGAACATCGACAATGGGGCGCGGCAATCAGATTCTGTTTTGCCGCGGGTTCGGACGGATTCTATCCTGTATGTGTTGGGTGCCAAGACAAGCTTGGAACAACTGGTTGTCTCCAAACAGTGGAAACCAAGCCGAAACACCTATGCGCGTGTCAGCACTGGGTACCTTGAGCAGATGTTCGGCGGCGTCTCTGCTGAATTGCTTTGGAAAGCGTCGACAAGTCGACTGGCGCTTGGGATAGAGGCAAATTTTGTGAAACAACGCGACTTTGACCAAGGCTTTGGATTTCAGGACTATGAGGTCGCAACGGGCCATGCCTCTGCATATTACGATTTTGCCAATGGCTACTTAGGGCAATTGGACGTTGGACGTTATTTGGCTGGCGACATTGGGGTCACTGTGTCGCTCGAACGGCGGTTTGCGAATGGTTGGCGCATTGGCGGGTTCTTTACGCTCACGGATGTCTCATCAGAAGAGTTCGGCGAGGGCTCTTTTGACAAAGGTATCAGTTTCACAATTCCGCTGAGCTGGTTTGCTGGCCGGCCTACGCGCCAATCGTTAAGTACGACAATCCGTCCTGTTCAGCGCGATGGGGGTGCCCGACTGAATGTTTCTGGCCGCCTTTATGAGCAGATTCGGACTGGCCACCTTACAGATTTGCGCAATGATTGGGGGAGGGTTTGGGAATGATCCGTATCATGATCTGTGCGGTACTGTTTTTGGCCGCCTGCTCTGGTGGGCGCGAGACGTCTTATGATCAAGCGCATGAAACCCGTGCATATATCAATATCTTCCGCGAGGCTGGCGAGGAAGCTACGGCCGTACCAGCGTTGACACCTGAGTTTATCGACAGCCTCACAACGCCAACCTTGGAAGCGACTGTCGAGCGGTTCGGACAAGTCGCACTCCTTGCGCCCTATTCGGAACGGGCGGATGCCAGCGCCGGTGCGCTGCGGGTATGGCGAGCGGGTGATGGAACACAATTGATCTTTCGCAGCGGTGTTTTGGTTGCAACACGCGGGCTGGGAAATGACCTTGGGTCGACGCTTTCGGATGCCGCTGTCGATGCCATCCAATCGCGGCAGCCTGTCTCTGGATTGCATAGGTTATATGTGAAAAACGGTGAACATGGCATTTCGCAGATTACATTGCATTGTGAGATGCGGGTGATTGGGGAGGAACAAAAACAGAGTGTGCCCTCACCCCAGAATGCGATCCATATGCAGTCGGTCTGTTCGGGTTTTACCGGCACAATTACCTATGATTATTGGCTAGAACCGGGGGATTCTACGGTTTGGCGATCACGACAATGGGCCGGGCCGGAATTGGGTTATATCCGCACCCGTTTGCTAAAGAAGTAGGGCCGCAACTGGGATTAGGCGTTAACCAGTTTTGCAATCGGCAAGGGCCTCCAGATTGCTTTTTCATAAAATCTGACTTAGTTATTACTCAGTAGTTTAGAGGAGTAACAAGTATGAAAAATGTAATTGCACGCTGGTTTGTAACTGCGTCGGTGGCTGTAACATCGACTGCCGCGATGGCTGAAAGTATCCCACTTAATATTCTCGTTTCCGGCACCACTGGGAAAGAAACCGCATCCGTTCAGGTGGCTGGTTCTTTGATTGCAACAACGACGTCGGCAGCATCTACGGCCAGCCTTGCATCGATGATTGTTGTGTCCACAACCTCCACCACATCGACCAATTAGGTATCGCATCTAGATTTCTGGAAATGATGAAAAGGGCCTGCCGATATGCAGGCCCTTTTCACATCTGAGTGAGCCGGTTCGTGCAAGCTGTCATTGACAGTCTGTTCGCCTCTCGGTTCAGTATCGCGCAACCGCGTACCTTACTCTTGATTTGAAAGCGCCTTTTCTACCGCGCTCGTTATGTCGCGCGACATTGGCGAGGTGTGCGATTCCCACGTTGCGGCGACCGATCCATCGGGGGCGAACAAAACCTTGTTGAAGTTCCAACGGGGTACAAACCCAGTTTCCGCTTTGACCGCGCGGTAGAGCGCGTGAGCATTCTTGCCCTTTACACGAGTGATGTCGGTCATGGGCATGTCCAGGCCGAAATTGATTTCGCAGAAGTCTTTGACTTCGGCAGCACTGTCCAGCTCTTGGCGGAAATCGTCCGAAGGAACTGCCAAAACGACCAATCCCTGTTCGCGGTAAGTATCATAGAGTGTCTGCAGTTCGTCATATTGGCGAGTGAACGCGCATTGCGACGCTGTGTTGACGACCAGCACCGGCCTGCCATCCCAGTCGGACATTTCCAATGTCCCCCCGTCGATGGACGGAAAGGACACGTTTGGCATGCCCGCAAGCGCAAAGCTGGCTGTGTAGAGCATGGAAATGGCAGCGATAAAATGGCGCATCGTGACCCCCGTATAAATCTATGCACCAAGACATAGTGCAGCCTTGCCGGTCGTCACCCTCTTTCAATTGCGAAGTTACGCCCCAATTATGGGGCAGACCACCGACGCAACATGGGAAAGGCCATCATGACCCAATACACGAAAAACCCGGACGTCATCGCGACACTGTCGCCCGAAGAATTCCACGTGACCCAGCAAAGCGGGACTGAGCGCCCCGGCACTGGCAAGCTGCTGTACAACAAAGATCCAGGGATCTACGTCGATATCGTCTCGGGCGAGCCCCTGTTCGCTTCTGCGGATAAATTTGAATCCGGGTGTGGCTGGCCATCCTTCACCAAGCCAATCGAACCGGCGTATGTAGAGGAATTGCGTGATGCATCTCTGGGGATGATCCGCACTGAGGTGCGGTCAAAACACGGTGATAGCCATCTTGGCCACGTGTTCAATGATGGCCCGCGTGATCGGGGCGGTCTGCGGTATTGCATCAACTCCGCCTCGCTCCGTTTTGTTCATCGTGACGATATGGAAGCCGAAGGCTACGGTTCTTACGTAAATCAAGTGGAGGACGTGGCATGACGGATAAACGCGTAGTGCTGGCGGGCGGGTGTTTCTGGGGCATGGAGGATTTGATCCGCAAAAAGCCTGGGATCAAGGCGACACGTGTTGGATACACGGGCGGTGATGTCCCCAACGCGACTTACCGCAATCATGGCACCCATGCCGAAGGTATTGAAATTATCTATGATCCGGCGGTGACGTCCTATCGCGAAATCTTGGAATTCTTCTTTCAAATTCATGACCCGACCACGTTGAACCAACAAGGGAATGACCGGGGGCTTAGCTATCGTTCGGCCATTTACTATGTGGACGACGAACAGTTGCAGATCGCTCAGGACACGATTGCGGATGTTGACGCATCTGGCCTGTGGCCCGGCAAGGTCGTGACCGAAGTCGAACCCGTTGGTGATTTTTGGGAGGCCGAGCCAGAGCATCAGGATTATCTGGAGCGCATTCCAAACGGGTATACTTGCCACTTTGTGCGGCCCGGTTGGGTCTTGCCGCAGCGTGCCGCCGAATAGCTGATCGTTCAGCAAGAATTAAGTGCAGCAAGCCAAAAACTTGCTGCACTTATATTTTCGAGGGACGGCCCAATGAAGTGTTGGACATTCCCCTGCCTAATTCAGTCCACAAGATTTATACGCTCAGGCAGACATATTTCATCTCGAGATAGTCTTCGATTCCGTGGTGCGATCCCTCGCGTCCCAGACCGGATTGTTTGACGCCGCCGAACGGGGCGACTTCGGTCGAAATCAGGCCAGTGTTCACCCCTACGATGCCGTATTCCAAGGCCTCTGCCACTTTGTAAACGCGGCTCAGGTCCTTGGCATAGAAATACGAGGCCAGTCCAAAGATCGTGTCGTTCGCCATGGCGATCACGTCGTCTTCGGTTTCGAATTTGAACAAGGGGGCCAAGGGGCCGAATGTTTCTTCGGACGCAACTTTCATGTCTTGGGTCACGCCCGTGATGATGGTGGGGGCGAAAAAGTTGCCCGTCATGTCACTTTGCGCATCGCCCAAAATGACCTTGCCGCCCTTTTCCTTGGCGTCTTTGATGTGTTCGATCACCTTTTCCGATGCGCCCGAGTTGATCAACGGACCAAGGTCGACGCCGGGTTCCAACCCGTCACCGACCGTCATTTGGCCAACACGTGCCGCCAACTTTTCTGCAAAGACATCGTATACCCCTGCTTGAACGTAAATGCGGTTGGCGCAGACACAGGTCTGGCCGTTGTTGCGGAATTTGCACAGGATCGCGCCTTCGACTGCGGCGTCCAGATCGGCGTCGTCAAATACGATAAACGGCGCGTTGCCGCCCAGTTCCATCGAACATTTCATCACCTGATCGGCAGCCTGTTTCATCAGGATGCGCCCGACTTCGGTGCTGCCAGTAAAGGTCAGCTTGCGCACGGCAGGGTTTTCGCAAAACTCCTTGCCGATTTCAGAAGACGAGGATGACGGTAAAACGCTGAATACACCCGCAGGTATACCCGCGCGTTCAGCGAGCACCCCCATAACGATCGCGGATAGTGGCGTTTCCATGGCTGGGCGTGCCACGAACGAACAGCCCGCTGCCAGTGCGGGGCCTGCCTTGCGGGTGATCATGGCGTTGGGGAAATTCCATGGCGTAATGGACGCCGCCACCCCGATAGGTTGTTTCAGCACCATGATGCGTTTGTCGCGCTGGTGGCCGGGGATCATTTCGCCGTAAATCCGTTTGGCCTCTTCGCCAAAGAACTCGATAAAGGACGCGCCGTACCCGATTTCGCCCTTGGCCTCAGCCAATGGTTTGCCCTGTTCAGCCGTCAGGATGGTGCCCAGGTCATCTTGGTTTGCCATCATCAGATCGAACCAGCGGCGCATGACGGCGGCCCGTTCTTTGCCTGTCCATTTGGCCCACTCTTTTTGCGCAGTTTCAGCGGCAGCGATGGCTTGCGCGACTTGATCCCGGCTCAAATCCGCGACCTGTGCAATGACGTCGCCCCGTGCGGGGTTCGTCACGTCGAATGTGCCGTTGTCCCCATCAATCCACGTGCCATTCACATAGGCGCGCGTTTCCAAAAGGGTCGGATCCTTGAGCAAGGATTTCAGGTCAGTCATTTGGTCCAGCATGTGTGTGTCCTTTCGAGGCTGGTACATTCCTTTCAACCCGCGTTAGGATTGTCTAGTTCCAATGCCCGGAGGGTTCATGACTGACCTAAATGATGCATATGCCAACGCTGCCCATATCGAAGGGGCTGCGGACTACCCTCCGCGCTGGTCGGAACATGCGGCGGCACTGCGCGATGCTTTGGGTGCGCGGGCGCGGCTGGCGGTGTCATATGGGCCGTCCGAGCGGATGGCGTTTGATCATTTCCTGCCGCAGGGAGCGGTCAAAGGCACGTTGATCTTTGTGCATGGTGGGTACTGGCTCAAGTTTGACCGCTCTTATTGGTCGTATCTGGCAGCGGGTGCGCTGGCCCATGGTTGGGCGGTGGCGATGCCGTCATATGATGTGTGTCCAACTGTACGGATCGCTGGAATCACGCAGCAGATCGCACAGGCTGTGATGGAAATCGCCGCCAGTACCAGTGGGCCGATCAGTTTGGCGGGTCATTCCGCAGGCGGGCATTTGGTGGCACGCATGCTCGCACCCGGCATGCTGCCCGCATCGGTACGCAGCCGTTTGATACATGTTGCGCCAATATCGCCACTGTCCGATTTGGAACCGTTTTTACGCACCAGTATGAACGACGACTTTGGTATGGACACTGGCATGGCCCATGCAGAAAGCCCGATACATCAGCCTGCCCCGTCCGTGCCCGTTACCGTCTGGGTTGGCGGGGCAGAGCGGCCGGCATTTTTGGATCAGGCCCGGTGGCTTGCTGATGCGTGGGCCTGTGATCATGTCGTTATTTCAGGCGAACATCATTTGAATGTCATCGATGCGCTGATGGATCCGGCATCTGACCTTATCCGGCGCTTGACGACTGCGCCCTGATCGGCAACATCACAAGGGACCGCAGGCGATGGCGTCGCCTGCACTTACAACGGTCGATCGTCCTGAACGCCGGGACCTTCTGGTAAAAAGGAGGGTCAGGCATGACCACTCGCCCCGACTTCTATCGTTTCCACAACGGCGAACAGGCACCGTTGCCATTCGCCGCCGCCGAATACGACGCACGCGTCGCCGAACTGCGTGACCGGATGGAGGCTCAAGGTGCCACCGCCGCAGTATTCACGTCCATGCACAACATCGCCTATTACTCAGGGTTTTTGTATTGCGCCTTTGGCCGTCCCTATGCCTGTGTGGTAACAGAGGACGCTTGCGTTACGATCAGTGCGGGGATTGATGCGGGCCAACCTTGGCGGCGCTGTCATGGCGACAACATCACCTATACTGACTGGCAGCGCGACAATTTCTGGCGTGCCGTGCGCGAGGTAGCGGGTGAGGGCGGCGTGATCGGCATTGAGTCCGATCACCTGACATTGTTGCAACAAGGCAAGCTTGAGGATTTCCTGAAACCTGTCGCCACGGTCGATCTATATGACAGCACAATGCGCCAGCGTATGCACAAGTCCGAAGCGGAAATCGCGTTGATCCGTCATGGCGCAAACGTCGCTGACGTGGGCGGCTATGCGATCCGGGACGCGATCAAAGTGGGCGCGCGCGAGATCGACGTGGCCATGGCCGGACGCGACGCGATGGAGCTTGAGATCGCCAAACGCTTTCCTGATGCAGAATACCGCGACACATGGGTGTGGTTCCAATCGGGTCTCAACACGGACGGGGCGCACAACCCCGTAACGGCGCGCGCATTGCAGCTTGGGGATATTCTATCGCTGAACACGTTTCCGATGATTTCGGGCTATTATACCGCGCTGGAACGTACGCTATTTGTTGAAACGGTGGACGAGGCAAGCCTGAAGCTGTGGGAGGCCAACGTGGGTGCGCATGAACTCGGCATGTCATTACTGAAACCCGGTGCGACGTGTTCGGAAATCACGCATGCGGTCAACGCGTTTTTTGCCGAACGTGATTTGCTGCAGTATCGCAGCTTTGGCTATGGCCATTCGTTTGGCGTGCTGTCGCACTATTATGGCCGCGAGGCCGGGCTGGAATTGCGCGAAGATATCGACACTGTATTGGAACCTGGCATGGTGATTTCCATGGAGCCCATGCTGACAATCCCGGATGGCCAGCCCGGGGCAGGCGGGTACCGCGAACACGACATTCTGGTGATCACCGAGGATGGCAACGAGAACATCACAGGTTTCCCATATGGGCCAGAACACAACGTGATCGGCTAAACGATCCTTATTATTATGTCTTGATGAGACCCCGCGCCTTCCCTTGGCGCGGGGTTTTTGCAACTATCTTTGCAATCGCCGTATGTCGACAGATGTAAATCGGCATAACATTGCCTATGTTGCTGACAACAGATTGTTACGAGGGAGAATGAGATGGCGGATTTCGCAAGTCAGGTGAAGGCCTCTCAGGCACAGGTTGCGCAGGCCCAAACCAAGATCGCCGAGTTGACCAGCCGCATCGAACTGGCGCGTTCAAAGATGAACAGCGGCGACGATATTGCTATCGATATTGAAAACGCCACGCTGGACGACGTGCATGCCCATACCGATGTGATGAACGCCAACATCGCTGAATTGATAATGGGTTTGGATGACGTAACCGCCGCCTTCTCCAAAGATTTTGACGAGATGCGCAACAAGACTGGCATGGAAAGCCTGATAGGCATCTTTTCCCGCGCCAAATCTGAATCCATGCGTCAGGAACGTGTGCGATCGGCCAGTATCGACGACAAGCTGCAAGACCTGATTTCAAAGTCAGATGTTATTGTGCAACTGCTCGAAGGGCAGTTGGCCATGCTTGAAGAGCAAAAGGTAAAGGTTGAGGATAACCTGACCGAAACGCTGGACGAGCGCGAGATGACTGTGGGTGAGTTGGCCACCCTGCAAACCGACATTCAGGCGATGGACCCCAAGATCATCACGCTTGAAAACAAGATCGCCTCGGAAACGGATGCAGCCAAGCGCACGGCGCTGGAAACCGAATTGGCCGAGTTGAACAGCGCCTACAATCAGATGGTGCAGAACGAACAGGTCAAGCTGGCCAAATCCCAGACGCTGGAACGCTATATTGAAAAGGGCAAAACTTGGATCGATTCGCTGCAAAACCAGGCGGCGACGCAGATGGTGTTGATCAATAAGCTGCAAACAGACACTAAACAGCGCGTCGTTTTGTATGACGCCCTCACCAAATCGCTGAAAACCGCGCAGCAGCAGGATGTCGCCCACCGCATCAACGAAATCGGGGTCAAAACGGATCAAGAAGCGCAGACCGCAATGGCCGGAATCGGCGCTGCGACGAACAAGCGGATGGCCGACATGCTGGAGGCGCACGAAGATCACATGGTGTTTGCCCGCGACGTGCTGGAACAAAAGGCCAAGGCGGATGAACGCTTTGCCCGCCGCTTTGCCAAGATCGTCGAGAAGCACGATAGCAATGCCTACGAGGGGTAGTGCGTCAGCAGGCTTCCCTTTGGGTTTGCCAAATATGTGCTGAACGCGCCTTGGCAGGTGCTCATTCGATTATTACGGCATCTCTGGGTTTGACGACGTCAAATGACCAACAAAAAAAGAAGGAAATAATATGAAACTCGGACTCGCTGCGATCGGTGTGTCGTTGCTTAGCCTCATCGCGACGATCGGATTTGGTGCGCCACTTTGGGTCAATGCAATTGGGTTCTTTTGTGGGATTGCAGGGCTTTATCTGCTGAGCCGAAAAAAGGGCTAATTGCGCAGGAATGCCAACATCATGACCCAACCTGATACCATCGGTCTTACTGACCTGTTCGCCTCGCGCCGCTATTTCCAAAAGTTCGAGACGATCACCTCGCATATGGGGCGGGTTGCAGGTGTGATGGAGGCCGAGGGCAGTGTGGACCGGGATGAGGTCAAAATCCTTACCCGCTATATCACGGAGTTAACGTTTACATTTCGCGCATTGTCCCAAAAATACCTGTTGGTTGGCCGTGACACGGGCCGTTTCTTTGGATCGCTCGCGATTGATGCCCTTGAATCAGGTTTTCCTGCCGCCGAAGAGATCATTACGATGGCGTCTGACGCGCAACAGGCCGAACGCCACCTCGCGGGGATGCCATCGGCGGATGAGCTGAAAAAACAGATGGTGGAGGTGATCATTAGTGATCGTGCAGTCCCGACCAAACTGCAATTTGCGCTGTCCCAGCGGCTTTATTACGAGGAATTGTTGCGCGGTCAGCTTTTTTGGGCTCGCAACGATCCACGTATTGTCTGGACCGGCAATCTCAGCGATCAACGCCGCAGCTTTCGACTGCATTGGGCGGTGTATGACAGTCAGGTTAACCTGCCCGTCATTTACATGATGGAGGTTGAAGACACCGGCAAAATCGCCTTGCCCAAGGATCAACGCCGCTGGCCCGAAGCACAGGCGCATTTGATGGCGCAAGCGCTGGGCGGGCTAAAGCTGGTCACCATCGCCAAAGGGTTTGACGAAGATTTCGACGACTTGCATCCCAAGCGATTGCGCAGGTTCCATGTCGGCCCGATGTATTCGTCCGCCTTTACCAAACAGTCAGGCCCGATTTCCTTAGTCCTTGAGGCTGCCCGCGCGCCCGAAGGGCAAGATTGGGCGCTGGTCTGGACCGAAGAAGACCTGCAGTCTGAACGCGTCATGACAGAGCGGGCCGGGTGGTTTTCATCCGTTGAGCGCGAGGTCTTTGCACTAGATCCATTCGGTGGGCGCGGCGCGGAAACTGGGACAACCCGGATGGAGCGTAGCATCGTACTGCCCCAGCGCCCGTATCAGGCCTTGCAGGAAATGAACCCGCCCGGGTTTGGGGCGGTACGCAAATTTGTTGTCAGCCCCGCAGGCCGCGTTCTTAGGTATTGAGCGTGGCGCGATCGGCCCTCCGGGAGGGATTTTTGAAACCGAGAAAGGACGAGCCGTGTCATGAGCCAGACCTCTGATCAGATGGAACTGCGCGAGGCAGAGATTGTCGCTCACTATCCGATGGCTTTGGCTCTGCTGCAGGGGTTTGATCATGCCCCCCGCACCGGCAAAGTGCGCGATGCGCCAGCGACCGAGCGATCGCCCGGTATCGGCACGCGCCGCCGGTTTCGTTCCACGACACCCGGTCTTGTGACGCGGCGCAGTACGCCCACGGGTGCGGTGCAAATCATGGCGACTGTCCAGGCGGCAGATGCCGGCGACGCGCTGATGTCGCCGCCGCAGGCAACAGTTCTGAACGCCTTGCGTCGCGCCATTTCTATCGCGCTGGCAGTGGCTGAAAACTATGCGTCTGTCTCCGGCCTTGGTGATTTGAAACGTGCCAACCTTGAGGGTGCGTTGCCTGTCGCACGCAAGAGTGAGTTTGCTGAATTGCTCGCCGCTGAGGCGCTGATGACCTTGTACGTGTTTGGCAATGCGACGTCCTATTTGCTGTCTGATCACAAGACCGAAGTGACCGTAGAGGTTGGTGAGGTCGACGAACTGTTGACGGACAATGGCCAGACCGCACTGCACGGTGCGCTGTGGGAGTTGGATCAGGATATTGCCGCATTTGCGCCTGACGATTTGCATCTGGTTGCTGCCGTCACGGCCTACGCCGAGGCGCTGATGGAAAAGGTTGCCCTGCGCGCGGCGAATGCCCCGCGACTTGCGCCCTTTACCGGGGCCAGTTGGCGGGTTGAGGCGGATGATTTTGCGGTTCAGGGCTTTTCCCCGGCCCACAAGGCGAAATCCACCACCCTCACCATGACCTTCAAGAAACCGCATGAAGTTGTGGGCAACCACATCGCCAAGTATCAGGCGCTGCGGCTGGCCAAAATGCTGATGGCCTATGACTTTGATCGCCGCCTGAACCCCTTTGCCGAACTGGGCGGCTTCATCTTTACGTTCATGGGCGATGGCAAACCGGGCACGGGCAAAACCACGCTGATCCAGATGATGGCCGGGCTGCTGAACGACTATTGCGCCGTCGCGGGCTATCCGTTCCGCTATCAGAACCTCAGCACCGACAACATCGACAGCTATCAGGGCAAGTCGGGACAGAACGCCAAGGCGTTTATCAACACGGTGCTGGACCCCGGCGTGATCGGTTTTGGCACCATCGACGATATTGATCAGTTGGCGGGCAAGCGTGGCGATCGTCAGTCATCGGCCGGGCAACTGGAGATTACGGCGGTGTTGATGGAAAGCTTTGCCGGGGCCAACACCGTCGTGCGCGGCAACTGCACCTTTGGCATGTTTTCGAACTATCCTGAAAATGTGGACGACGCCCTGCGCCAGCGCGCCGGCGCGCGATTTCTGGTCGACGGCCCGCAAACCCGCGAGGATTACATCGACATCTTGTACCTGCTGATGGGCAAGAACCACGATATTCCCGTGGGCACGCACGATGTATTTTCTGCGCAAGAGATCAAACAGGCGGTGGCCGCGTCATTTGAATCGCATTCCCGCCCGCACGAGGCCGGACTGATGGAGGTCTTTGACCGCGTGCAGTCCGATATCGGCACGCTGGACACAATCGCCAAACTGGGCACGTATCTAAAGGCGATCCAAGAGGCGGATGACCGGTTCACAGGCCGCGCGATCAAGAACATCACGGATGCAGTCAAGGTGCGGGCGATGGATTTCGAATTGCCCGATGAATGGATGGAGAATCCCGACCTGTTCCTGTTCAAGGATTACGATGCCAAGGCCGCGATGATTTCCGAGCTGCGCGTGCCAATCACGGTCGACATGGTCGTGCAGGAGATCAACCGCTATGCCGATAGCGAATTCCGCTATGCGGACAAGTCGGATGAGGTTGCGATTGAGGCGATGGTGCGGGAGTTTGGACGGCAGGAAGAGGCGAAACGTAGGTGGTTATCGGAGGGGAAGGGATGATTGAGAAACGCTCCGGGGGAGCGTTTCCATCTCGAGCGGGCGGAGCCCCGGGGGTGCAGTTTGCGGTCACCTAGAGTCTTCTGGCGGTGGTTTCGGATAAAGGAACTATCCAAAGGTTGGGAGCCTACGGATACGGGTTGGGTTCTCACCATTGGAGTTATTGTCCTAGTCGAAAGCCTCGCATTGCCTGAACAGTGTTATTCAGACGGTTGCCGATCAAAGCTGGATGATTTTCTTCGTCTGAAACCGAGCGAGATGGGCGACACATTAGCAGGCTTGTTCTCGGCTTTGGCGTTCATTTGGATTATTGTGACCGTTTTTATGCAAAGTTGCGAACTGCGTGAGCAACGCAAGGAATTTCGAGAGCAACGTTTGGCCACACAGCATATGGCGCGCGCAATGGCGGCGCAGGCTAAGATTTTTGAAGTAGAACAGAGACAACGTGTAGAAGAATACGCTAGCTCAGAATGTGAAGCAATTGTTGAGCAATTGCATCGACGGACACTACATATTTTTTCAACGCAACTACAGCTTCAAATAAAAGACGGTGATCCGGTAAACTTCAGGGTCTTGGAACACATAAGTAAGCGATACTCAACGGGAGGCCAGTTGTCGAAGCAATCGACCTCCAGACTGCTTGGGCATTTAGTTGAGGCGATAAAAAACATAGTCCCAAATCTCGAAGACCAACTCGTAACCTTGGAGTCATCGCAAATTGACGAATTACGGATTTTTCTGCGAGACATGAATTCGCGCTTGGACGAAGCAACGCCTGCGACACGACGACGGCTGAATTCAGAGACATTCAAGGTACATGAATTTGAGCTCTGCGAGTATTTTGGAGATATTAAATGATCCGCCTCATCCAACGCGGCCTCATGTATGGCAATCTGTTCCACGTGGCCTCCCCCGCGCTGGTCGACCGCTACAACCGTGCGCTTACACACCTCACCAATCAAACCACCAGCCTCACCGATTTCTACATCGACATCTCCGGCTTTTCGCCCGAAGTGGGCGCTGACCTCAACGATCCGCTCTACCTCAACCACAATGGGGTCAACCGGCAGTTTATTCTGCTGTCCACCGAACAGCGTCATTGCCCGTTGCTGGATGCGAAATTCTCGACCAGCCGTAGCATCCTGCAACGCTTTATCGCTGAAAACGAGGCGGCCTTGTTTGCTCTCACCGCGCGGGACGCAGTGGCGGGGGAACTCATCAATTCGGTCTACGACGTCTCCGAACCAAAACGCCTTTTCGATATCCGCGCCACCACGGTCGAGGCGGACACGACCAGCGGCACCGTGCGCAATGCAGGTGCGTTGGCCGACAAGGTTGACACCTTTCTGCGCGAAGAAGACGCGTGGTTTGACGATGTGCTGATCGCCGAGATGATCGAACTGGCCGGGGAAACGGGCGACGTGACCCGCAACCCTGTCCGCCTGAAGCCGCTAAAGGTGGCGCAGGGCAATTTCTGGACGGCGCATTTTGGGGGCTTGTATATTTTCCAGACGCTGGATCACCCTGCGACCATTGCCGCGCAGGACAGACCGGACGATGTGCCGACGAAATACTGTTTTGATCTGACGGATCGCAACCAGATCGCCAAGTTTCTGGACTACAATAATCTGGTTGAACCTATCGTCAAGGCGCGCGGCATCGACGGTGCTGCGATCTTGCGTCAAAAGATGGATTTTATTCTGGTGTCCGCCGTGACCGAAGCGGGTGTGGACCTGCATGACACCACCCGGCGCGACATGCGGATGCTGGCACGTCGCCACAGTGATCTGTTGCCGGATGAATTTCATGGGCTGGCTGATCTGGTCAACTGGGCCGAAAACGGTGGTACGTGGCCGCGCATCACCTCGGATCATCCGGCGTATTTCTATTCTTTGCGTGCGGCGGCTGGTCCGGACGCTGAATTGGTGAACATGCTGTTGTCGGAATTGTCGCCCCGCGATGTGCGTCAGCAGTTCATTTGTCACAAACAGGCGTTTTATGCTGCCTATGCGCAGTGGCCAGAGGCCAAGCAAGAATATGTCGCCCGCTTTCTCGAAGCCGAGTACAAGGCGGACAAAGTTGGGGCACGCGCCGCCCTGTTCGGGCATGATGCCTCAATGGAGCCCCCAAAAACCGCCACTCAGGATCTGATCGCGCGTGTCGGTCCGTGGGGCGCTGTCCGGAGGGATTGATATGGTACTGTTTCGAGTTCTCTTTATCGCCTTTGTGGTGCTCAGCATAATTTACTTGTCGCTGTCGCTCTATTCACGTGCGCGCGCCCGTGATCGCCTCGAGAGCGAATGGCATGAAGGTGACTATGATATTCCGCTGGAGGCTTATGTGCGGGCCGGATTGGTGAAATATGATCAGTCGCTGCGTCGCAAACTGATTTTGGGTGTCTATATTGTACCTATGTCACTGGTGTGTCTTATCATCTACCTCGTGAACTTCGCCTGAAAGGGACCGTCATGCGTTTTATCGGCTGGACACTCCTGATTGTCTTCTGGGTCTCTTTGGGATCATTTTTGCACTACACGCTGCCCCACCGCGATATCGTGCGTATCGTGAACACCTATGAAGAACGCCAAGAGCTGGGCGATTGGACCCGCTTGTTCTGGGCGCGCCCAGATGAACAGTCCAGCACATTGATCAGTCGGGATGTGCAGTTCATTCAAGGGGTGCGGGTCAACGGCAAACCCACTGTCTACCGCAACGAGGACACAGGCTGGAGCTGGCCGCCCTATTTCAAGTTCGACACCGCCAACCTGTATACAGAGGCGAATGATGCTGTATCCACGCGGGCAGATCCGGAATGGTATCTCGTGACGCACTATGGGTGGCGCAACGAATTTTTCAGCTCGTTTCCCAATGCGATTTCGATCCGTCCCATCGCAGGGCCTGACGCATCAAAGGGGCTGCCATGGGTCAACATGATCGTTTTGTCTGTGCTGGCGGCCGTGTTTTACGGCATTTGGGTGCGCTGGCGCAGGTTCCGCCGCGCCCGGATCGACCCAAGATTAGAAGAATGGCAGGACAAGTGGGAAGCTGCAGGCGACGCCGCGCAGCAGCGCCGTGGCCGCGTGCGTCGTTGGCTGGACTCGTGGAAATAAAATAGGCTGTTGCCCGTTACGCCAGCGGGTCTGTGCGATAAAGCCGGACGCGCAGACCGCCATGGGCGATACTAGGCCCATCCGGCAAGAACGGCAGGCCTGTGGTTTTCGCCAAACTCTGTTCTGACGTTACGATGCCGACGCGCCATCCTGAAAATCGTTCTTTCAGCACTTGGCCAAGGCGACCGTACACGGGGTACAACGCCTTTTTGTCCCCGATCCGCGCGCCATAAGGCGGATTGATGATAACAAGCCCTGCAGGCCCGTCGGGCGGGGTGGCGTCACCGGCATTGGCGACGTCAAAGCTGACATGATCGTCAACGCCCGCCCGTGCTGCGTTTGCCTGCGCCATTTCGATCACACCCCGATCACGATCTGATCCGTAAAACCTGACGGCGGTTGCCCGCAGTCTGTTGGTGCGCCGCAAGGCTTTGGCATTGGGGCTGTAGGTTGCAAGCTGCTCAAACCCAAAAGGGCGGGATCGACCGGGCTGTAGCCCGGTGGCGATTTCAGCGGCTTCGATCACAAAGGTGCCTGATCCGCACATCGGGTCAAACACTGGTTGCGTCCCGTCAAAGCCGCATTGATGCAGGAACATCGCAGCGAGCGTTTCGCGCATCGGGGCCTTTCCCACGGCGGGTTTGTGCCCGCGCTTGTGCAGCGGCTCGCCGGATGTATCCACGCTGATCGTCACGCGATTGTCGTCGATCCGCACCTTGAGGGTCACGGGGGCATCGGCGGCGATGGTTATCCCCGCTTCTTCGACCAGCGCGGCCTCGATCCGTTGCGTGGCGGCCCCGGCGTGATAAATCTTGGATTTACGCGATGTCGCCACATCGACCCGAACAGGTACATCCGGGCGCAAAATGTCTGTCCATGCAAACTTGCGGGCGCGCTTGTCCAGCTGGGCAAGGTGAAAGGCCATAAAATCGCCGATCCGCACGAGCACGCGCGTCGCACCGCGCAGTTCCAGATTGGCGCGCCAAACCTCTGACCAATCGCCGATCATGGTGACACCCCCTGCGTCGACGCCCGTCACGGCAAAACCCAGTGCACGCGCCTCTTGGGCCAGCGTGCTTTCAAGGCCGGGCAGGGTGATGGCGAACAGGGTGAGGGATGTATCAGGCATATGGGCCTGCATAGGATGTTGGCGCGCGCTGTTCGAGCGGTTTTTACGCGAGATGCAATCCTGGGAGCTGATACAAGTCGTTTTGCTCTTGCCCAAGCCATCCGACACGCACCCTCAGCAGGTGCGGCGTGTCCGGAAAAGTCATCTAGTCCGCGAACAGATAATCCACATCGACAATCTCTTGGGCCTTGTCCTCGGGGACAGATAGGAACGCCGCTAATGCACGAGCGTTATCCTGTAGATCTGCGGCCTCTTTGATACGGCTCAGGTATTCGAATTCGGCGTCGCCAATCCGGTCTGATTCAAACGTCATGTCGTTGCGAATGGTGGGCAGTAGCCGTTCCAGCGTTTCCTGCGTGGTATGCTCACCGGCAAGGCCGACGCGCATTGCATGCCCGACCAAATAGTCATCGGTAAAATTGCATTGAATTTCCAACATGCGCGTCACAGATCGATCGCCTGCGAAATCCTGCAACAAATCCAGATTGCCGGGATCCATACAGACGATCAAGCGGTCGGTGTCGTAGTAGTCAAACAGCATGCGCATCAGTGCACGGCGGTGGCGGGTGCGTTTGCCCAGCGTTTTTTGGATGCCGCCCAGATCAGGAAGCGGCGAGTGTTCTTCATTGAACACGTATTCAATGGCTGGCACGTTCGTCGTCTGACGGATGCGTTCCAGCAGGCGTTTGGCGACGTGCCACTTCTTGCAGATGATGATCAGCAGTTCGCGATTGCGTCCCAGCGTGCTTTCCGTTTCCCAAAAACGCGTCGCAAAGCGACGCCCGATCCGCCCCCGACCCGAGAGAAACTTGAACAGGCTGGTCCCCTCGTTAGAAATCTGGAAGGACATATCTTTTTCTGCATAAAGCTGCCCAAGCCGACGCCTGAGGTCTGTCGCTTCGGGGCTGATTTTGCGGGCAAATAGAAAATCCTGCCCAAGCAGCAGATCATAGTGATCGTCATAGAACGTCACGGGCATGCCGTAGTCGGTGAACAACAGGAACGTCAGGGTACGCGATTGGATTTCGTCTTCGGGCACCACATGGCGCACGATGGTTTGAAAAAATGTCTCGTCAGGAATCCAGGTGGTGCGGAAAAAGCGCATCACGTCGCGGCGCTTACGGGTGAAATCTAATACCCATTCCACGGTGTGGCGGCGCAGGCACCACCATTGGCTGCCAATTTGCACCTGAATATCCTGCGGAATCTGTCGAGCCAGGCCAAGACGTTGTTGCAGATGATAGCTCGTGTAGAATCGCCACTTTTGGCCCCGCTCGTTAAAGAAATGGCGGTAAATCAACCGCTCTTCCTTCATGCCTGTCTTGATCCAGTCGCTTTCGAAATAATCAAAGCTCTCGATGAAGTCGGCATCGTTCTCGTCCAGAAAGTTGTGGGTGTATTCCGCAGTTTTGATACCCATGCAGTCCCCAGACAGCATGTAGAAATGCGTTGCGCGCTGGAACGCTTCGACAGCTGACTCAAGTGCGTAGAGTGTCGCTTGAACAAGGCTCCATTCTCCCCACCCACAGCGGATGCGGCGGTGTGCAAAGGTGACATTTGGGTTGTCTTGCAGGGCGTCAGTAATCTGTTTGAAATGTTGCGGTTTGGCATTGGCATCAAAGTGTATCGACATGTAGTCGCCCACAGCCGTCAAGCGTTCCGCCTGTTGGATAATGGCGTCAGGGTCCTTGTGACACAGGAGGATGTAGGCGATTTTTGCCATTTCGTGAACTATACTTCCTCTTTACCCGTAATTGTTTACGTGAATAACGGTAACGAGTGATTGAATAAACATGATTTCTTTGGTTTTTTAGGATCTAGCTAAGCTGCACATAAATGCAGCACATAAAAGGAATGAGCAGCATGGGCTTTCCAGGAACCTGGATGACTGAGAGTGAGAGCGTGGTGTACCGCGTTGTGCCAAAATGTGCCTGCTCGACGATCGGGCAGATCATGTTTTATTCGGATCATGGTGCATTTTTTGATGGTGACATCCACGACGCCAAGGGTGGGATGCACAAGTGGTCCTTGGATGATAGCCAGCCAACGATCACGGACAACGTCAAATCGCACGGTTCTTATGCGTTCACCTGTGTACGCAATCCTTACACCCGCATCCTCAGTTCGTTCTTTGACAAAATCTGCGGCATCCAGCGCAATGGCAAACGATACCGTGGTAATCTGGTACCGTTGTTGATCCAGAAATACGGGATCGAAGTGGGTGGACCGGATGGCAAGGACGAATTTGACCAGATCCAGTCGTTCCGCCGCTTCTTGCTGTTTGCCCGCGACACCATCCGTTGGCGCCGCCCGATGGACCCAGACATCCACTGGTCCGCAATGTCAGGCCACGTGTCGACGTTCATCGTGAACGGTGGTCGCTACGACAAGATCATCTGGACGGAAAAATTCAACGATGGCATGGAAGACGTGATGAAAGCGATCAAAACGCCGCACTCCGTAAACATCGCCGAAATCCCACGCTTTAACGAAAGCGAAGGGCATGGCCCCAAGCGCGCCCACCCGGTCGAGGATTATTTTGATGATCTGTCGATGCACCTTGTGCGCGAAATCTATAAACGCGACTTTGAAGTGTTCAAATACGATTTCGAGAACCCGGGAAATAAAATGCCCATCGGTGAAATCGATCTGGACGAAGTGCACAAGAAACTGGGCGACTAAAACGGGTCCGGGATATACCCGATGCGGTCATCCGGCTCGCGTCTCTGTCGTGCGTGCAACGTTTTACCCTACGCGTCATGCCTTGCACTTGAGCATGCGCGGGCCTACATCCCTTTGCCATGGCCCAAGGTAAATCAGACCCCAACTATAAAATAGCCGCCGAAAACCGGCGTGCGCGGTTTGACTATGCAATCGAGGACGATATCGAATGCGGTATCATCCTCGAAGGTTCAGAGGTGAAGTCGCTGCGTATTGGCGGTGCGAACATCGCTGAAAGTTACGCAACCGTCGAAAACGGTGAGTTGTGGCTGGTGAATAGCTATATCGCCCCATATGCGCAGGCCAAAACCTTTGGCCACGAAGAGCGCCGCCGCCGCAAGTTGCTGGTCAGCCGCAAGCAGTTGGGCAACCTGTGGAACGAAACACAGCGCAAGGGCATGACGCTGGTGCCGCTGGTGCTTTATTTCAACCATAAGGGCATGGCCAAGATCAAAATCGGTATCGCCAAGGGCAAAAAGCTGCACGACAAACGTGACACCTCTGCCAAACGCGATTGGGGTCGCCAGAAACAGCGGCTGCTCAAACAGGGCTGATCCTCGGGTCCCCGTAACCATTTCCGGGTACGGGGCCACAGTATCACCCCCTTGCCAGATTGGCCGCCGGGCGGTACCCAAAGGCGTTTTTGACATCGCCAGAACGGAGCATGCCCTTGTCCGAAGATCCCAAAACACTTGTATCGACCGATTGGCTTGCGGGCCACATCAAGGATCCCGATCTGCGGATATTGGATGCGTCGTGGTATCTGCCGGATGCGGGCCGCGATGTACGCGCCGAATACAAGGCGGCACATATCCCCGGCGCACGTTTCTTTGATATCGAAGAGATCAGCGACGCGCGCTCTGATTTACCGCATATGGCCCCGCCCGTCGAAAAGTTCATGAGCCGCATGCGCAGCATGGGTGTTGGCGATGGGCACCAGATTGTCGTCTATGACGGGGCCGGATTGCTGAGTGCGGCGCGCGTGTGGTGGCTTTTCCGCCTGATGGGTCACCGCGATGTTGCCGTGCTCGACGGGGGTCTGCCCAAATGGCAGGCCGAAGGACGCGCTGTTGAGGACATGGCACCGATCGTCAAGGATCGTCATCTGACAGTCCGGTTTCAAAACCACCTGGTGCGCGACGTCACCCAAGTGTCGCAGGCGTCGAAACTGGGCACGACACAAATCGTCGATGCCCGTGCGGCACCTCGGTTCCGCGGCGATGCACCCGAACCCCGCGAGGGCCTGCGCGCGGGCCACATCCCCGGATCGTTCAACGTGCCCTATACCGATCTGTTGAACACGGACAAAACCATGAAATCGCTCGATGACATCCGCGCTGTATTTGAACAGGCGGGTGTGGACGTATCCAAACCGATGATCACCTCGTGCGGCTCTGGTGTCACGGCTGCCATTCTGGCGCTCGCGCTTGAGCGGCTCGGCAACACCGATTGGTCGCTTTATGATGGATCATGGGCCGAATGGGGTATGTTCCCAACCGTTCCCGTCGCCACAGGAGATGCATGATGTTTGAACACCTGACCGCCCAGAAACCCGATGGCATCTTGATGCTGATGCAGATGTACCGCGACGATCCACGCGAGGACAAAGTCGACCTTGGCCTTGGTGTCTACAAGGACGCGACGGGCAACACGCCAGTGATGCGCGCAGTCAAGACGGCGGAACAGCAACTCTGGCAGGCCGAAACGACCAAGACCTATGTGAGCCTTGCAGGCGATCCGGCATATTCCGACGCGATGGTAAGGCTCGTGCTTGGCGACAGCGTCGCCCGCGATCAGGTGGCGGCAGCCGCCACACCCGGTGGCACTGGCGCAGTGCGTCAAGCTTTCGAACTGATCCGCATGGCGAACCCCGATGCGCGCGTTTTCGTCTCTGATCCCACATGGCCCAATCACCTGACGATCCTTGATTACGTCGGCCTTGAACGGGTGAGCTACCGCTATTTCGACGATGAAACACGCGGCGTTGATTTTGATGGTATGATTGCTGACCTGAAAACGGCGCGCAAAGGCGACGTGATCCTGTTGCACGGCTGTTGCCACAATCCGACGGGTGCGAACCTGACGATGGGGCAGTGGCAAGAGGTGATTGCCGTGTTGCATGACACAGGTGCCGTGCCGATGATTGACATCGCCTATCAGGGTTTTGGCGATGGGCTCGAGGCGGACGCAGCGGGTACGCGTGCCGTGGCGGCTGCGGTGCCTGAATGCCTGATCGCGGCGTCCTGTTCGAAAAACTTTGGTATCTACCGCGAACGTACCGGTATCCTGATGATGGTTGCCAATGGCACCGCCAAGGGCGTGGCACAGGGCACCTTGGCCTTCCTCAACCGGCAGAACTATTCTTTCCCGCCGGATCACGGCGCGCGGCTGGTGACGATGATCCTGAACGACGATGCATTGCGCGCCGACTGGATGTCCGAATTGGAAGAGGTCCGCCTGTCGATGCTTAGTCTGCGCGAACAACTTTCGCTGGCCTTGCAGCAGCGGGCGGGGTCAGACCGGTTTGGTTTTCTGGCACAGCACCGGGGCATGTTCTCGCGCTTGGGCGCATCCCCTGACCTTGTGGAAAAGATGCGTAAAGAACATGGGATTTACATGGTCGGTGACAGCCGCATGAACATTGCGGGGTTGAATGTGAACAGCGTTCCAATTCTGGCGGATGCGATCATCGCCGCCGGCATCTGAGGTAGGGTGGGCAATCTGCCCACCGCTTGCGACAATAAAAAAGGCCGGGCTGTTAAGCCCGGCCTTTCTGATTTCAAAGGGTGTCTCGCCCGGCCTTAGCCTTTGGAGAACTCTGGATAAGCTTCCATACCCAGTTCTGCCATATCCAGGCCCGTGATCTCGTCCTCTTCGCTGACACGGATACCCATAGTCGCCTTGAGGATGAACCACACAACCAACGAGCCGACGAAGGTGAACACACCGTAGGCCAAGATGCCCGTGATCTGTGTCATCAACGAGGCGTCGGAGTTGTAGAAGACCACCGCGATTGTGCCCCAGATACCTGCGAACAGGTGAACCGGGATCGCGCCGACGACGTCGTCCAGCTTGAACTTGTCGAGCATTGGAATGGTCAAGACCACGATGATACCGCCGACGGCACCGATCCACAGAGCGCCAAACAGCGTGGGCGCAAGAGGTTCTGCCGTGATCGACACCAGACCCGCCAGCGCGCCGTTCAGCACCATGGTGAGGTCAGGTTTCTTGTAGAGAACCTGTGTCAGGATCAACGCTGTGAGAGCACCCGCAGCGGCGGCCATGTTTGTGTTGGCAAAGATGCGCGACACGTCGGAAACGTCACCCACGGTGCCCATTGCAAGTTGCGAGCCACCGTTAAAGCCGAACCAACCCAGCCACAGGATGAACGTACCCAGTGTGGCAAGTGCCAGGTTTGAACCGGGCATTGGGTTAACCTTGCCGTCCTTGTATTTGCCAAGGCGCGGACCAAGCACGATCACACCAGCCAGAGCGGCCCAGCCACCCACGGAGTGTACGACTGTCGAACCGGCAAAGTCAGAGAAGCCTGCTTCGGACAACCAGCCGCCGCCCCACTGCCAGGAACCGGAGATGGGATACATGAAGCCAGTCAGAACAACGACGAATATCAGGAAGGGCCAAAGCTTGATGCGCTCAGCCACGGCACCCGACACGATGGAGGCCGTCGCTGCGACAAACACCAACTGGAAGAAGAAGTCCGAACCAACCGAAGCATAGTCGAGTGCTGCGTCAGCCGCTGATACGCCTACGGCGTCCAGAACGGTTTGGCCGCCGATTGCGAAGTAGCCGTTGAAGTCGCCCGGATACATCGTGTTGAAGCCGACCAACCAGTACATGATCGCTGCAATCGAAAACAGCGCGATGTTCTTGGTCATCTGCATTGTGACGTTCTTGGAGCGGACCAAGCCGCCTTCGAGCATGGCAAAGCCTGCGGCCATGAAGAACACAAGAAAGCCTGCCATACAAAACAGCAGGGTCGTCATGATATAGGGGCCGATCTCGTCAAAGCCCGGTGCGGCATCTTGTGCCAGCGCCAGCGTCGGCAGAGCAGTCAATACTGCGCCAACGAGGAGAGATTTCGTGAGTTTCATTATCCGTTTTATCCTATGCTGGCGCGCTTAGATGGCGTCTTCGTTGGTTTCACCGGTGCGGACGCGCACGGCTTGTTGCACGTCGAGGACAAAAATCTTGCCGTCGCCGATTTTGCCCGTCTGAGCTGTTTTTGTGATCGTCTGGACGATCTGATCGGCCATGGCTTCCGTTACGACGATCTCGATCTTGACCTTGGGCACGAAATTTACAGCGTATTCTGCGCCGCGATAGATTTCTGTATGCCCCGATTGCGAGCCGAAGCCCTTGATTTCTGTGACCATCATACCGCGCACGCCGGCCTCAGTCAGCGCTTCGCGGACCTCCTCCAGTTTGAACGGCTTGATCGTTGCAATGATGAGTTTCACCACGTGTCCCCTTAGATTGGCAGGTTGCCCTGCGTTACGACTGGCAAGAGAGGGTATTCCACCTGCATGGCAAAGATTTGGGCGCTATTTTTAAACCTTCAGGTGTGCAAGTGTGCATAAAAAATGCGCATAAATCGCAAAATGCACAAAAATTAGACAAACATGAATCGTGATCCGCTTTTGTCAGGGCGTGGCAATACCGCGCAAAGTCGATATGGTGCGAAAAACAACGGGCCGGGCAGGGGTCGATAAATGCGTGATTCAGGAAAAGGTAAACGCCCTTTGGTGGCGGACAGACGCTATGCGTCCAAGTCGTCTAAACCTGCGCCTAAAAAACCAGCACCGACCCGCCGCAAGCGCACATCGCGCAAAAAACCGACGGGCAATATATTGACCCGCTTGTTTCGTTGGATTCTTCGCCTGAGCTGGAAGATCACGTGGCGTGTCACCGCGTTTGCCTGTGCTGTTCTGGCGCTGGTCGTGGGCTATTACTGGACAACCTTGCCTGATGTCACCGCATTGCTTGATGGCCGCGCGCGTGGATCCGTCACGCTGATGGATCGGGATGACAAGGTGTTTGCATGGCGCGGCGATCAGTTTGGCGGGGTCGTGACGGCGCAATCGGTGTCACCCGGCCTAAGGCATGCGGTGTTGGCCAGCGAAGACAAACGGTTCTACCGCCATTTCGGCCTTAGCCCGCGTGGCATTGCCAGTGCTGTGCGCATCAACCTAAGCGAAGGACGCGGGCCACTTTCGGGCCACGGCGGTTCGACGATCACGCAACAGACAGCTAAGCTGTTGTGTCTGGGCACTGAATACGTCGCTTCGGACTGGAAGAACGAAGCCGCCTATATTGCCGATTGCCGCCGCACGTCCATTCAGCGCAAGGCCAAGGAAGCCGTCTATGCGATGGCGATGGAAGCCAAGTATTCCAAAGATGAAATCCTGTCGATCTATCTGAACCGCGCCTACATGGGGGCCGGTGCCTATGGGGCCGAAGCCGCCGCACAGCGCTATTTCGGCAAACCCGCATCTGTGCTGACCCCGGCAGAGGGGGCGATGCTTGCTGGTTTGTTGACAGCACCCTCACGGTTGGCCCCCACCTCTGATCTGGAGCGGTCACAGGGGCGCGCGGCCACTGTGCTGCGCCTGATGGGGGAGCAAGGGTACCTGACGCAGGCCGAAGTGGCCCAGTGGCAACAAAACCCCGCCACGCTGTCCTCTGCGGCCCGTGAAAACGCAGGTGGCTATTTCGCCGATTGGGTGATGTCGACGGGCCCCGAATTTTTCACCCGCGACACGACCGAAGACGTCATTATCCGCACCACCCTTGACCAGCGCCTGCAACGTGCGGCCGAGGACGCGGTGAACTATGTGTTCGAAAACAAGGTTCGTCCGGGCTCCAAGGCGCAAACGGCAGTTGTTGTCATGAGCGCGGATGGCGCGGTGCGCGCGATGGTGGGCGGGCGCGATACAGGCGCGTCGGGTGTGTTCAACCGGGCGATACAGGCAGAACGTCAGACGGGCTCTGCCTTTAAGCCGTTTGTCTATGCTGCGGCACTTGAGCTTGGGTATTCGCCGCTGGATCTGATTGACGACGCGCCGCTGACGATCAACATACCCGGTTCAGGGCCGTGGTCCCCGCGCAATTACACCAATGACTACAAAGGGCGTGTGACCCTGACAGAGGCGCTCAAGGATTCGCTGAATATTCCTGCCGTCAAAGTGTCAGAAAGCGTTGGCCGTGATCTCGTGCGCCGAGTGGCCAATGAATTTGGGCTCGAAAGCGATCTGGCCGATGGTCCGGCGCTCGCGCTTGGGGCATCCGAAAGCACGCTGCTGGATATGACAGGGGCCTACGCGGGTATTCTGAACGGCGGGTCGTCTGTGACCCCCTATGGATTGGTCGATCTGCGCCTGCAGGGGGATGACGCTCCGCTCATGGGGACGGGGGGCGGTATCCGCGAACGTGTGATCGGAGATCAGGCTGCGGGTGAACTTATCTGGATGATGGAGCAGGTGGTCAGTCAGGGCACAGGTCAGCGGGCCCAGTTCGAAGGGCGCCAGATCGCCGGCAAGACGGGTACAACCCAAGCGGCGCGCGATGCGTGGTTTGTGGGCTTCACTGCTGACTATGTTGCAGGCGTGTGGATGGGATATGATGACAACACCCCGCTCACCGGCGTCACCGGCGGGGGCCTGCCCGCTGAAATCTGGCGCGAGACGATGGTACGGGTTCACGAAGGAGTGCCGATACGGCCTCTGCCGATGAGAACCCCCGATGGTGCACTGCGCGCCCAGCAAAGCCCTGCAACACAGGCTCCGGGCAGACAGGAACGCGACATTCCAAACACCACCGAGGGTTTGATTGATATGCTGCTTCGCGAAATTTTGGGCGGCAACCGCAATAACTGACGCCCAAGTTCCGCAAGGGATGGGGGTTAGCTTGTGGTTTGCAAGTCCCGGATCATCGCGTCGATGTTGCCACCATTGCGATCCAGCAGCGCGCCAACTTCGGTCCGTTCCGTCAGCAGCAGATTGATGCCTTCGATGAACATGTTGAAGAAAAGGTCCTGTCCCGTCCGATCAGAGACATGGAAGGTGACGGTGAAAGGCGACTCGCCGCGCAGGAATGCTGTGGTGTCCACTTCGTACCAGGATTTGACCTTTTTGACGCTCTTTACCTCAAGGCGGCCACCGATAAACTCACGGAACCTGCGGCCATATTTCCGGGCTACGTAACCCTGAAAAGCAGTGGAGAATGCCCGCTTCTGTGCCGTGCTGGCGCGTCGGCCATCTGCACCCATTGCGTAAGCAGAGATGTAAGATGTGTCGCTATACTTGGCAAAGATCCGTTCGAAATCCTTCATCATGGCGTTTTCGCTTTTGCTTGAGCTGATCACGCGATTGATGTCCACAATCAGGGCATTGACCAAAGTGGTCGCGCTGGCTTGGGTCAACGCCGCAGCCGGAAGTGCAGGTGCCAGGGCAGCTGCGCCGGTCAGTGCTATAAAATGCCGTCGTTCCATTATTAAAAACCCTCCGTATCCAATGCAAACGGGTCAATCTGTTCTCCGGATTCCCCGTCGCCTAACTTGAACCTGCGATTCTGCAGATAGATTAGTCGTGACTGCGCGTAGCTGTCAGCACTGTCATATAATATCGAGTCAATTGTTTCCGTAAAACGCCCGCGCGTCGAAAGCCCGGACGCCAAGCCAGCGGGTGTCAGATAGAAAGCCCTGTTGCGGTCGTCCCAGACGTAGTTGATCGGGTTGGTGAACAAATCAACGATCTTGCCAACGGTTTCACGTTGGGTCGATGGCCCCAAAAACGGCAGCTCAATATAGGCACCTTCGCCGACGCCCCACACGTACAGGGTTTCGCCAAAGTCGGTGTTATTTTCCTCGATACCCAATTCACGGGTGGCATCGATCAAACCCGCAAAGCCAAGCGTTGAATTCACCACAAAACGACCAGCCGACAATCCAGCGCCGCGCAGATCGCCCTGTAACAGGCTGTTCACCATATTGGATGGCTCGGCAAGGTTATAGGCAAAGTTGGATATGCTGTCTTCAATCCCGTCGGGAACCGCGTTTGTATATCCGACCCCGACCGGACGCACGAGGGCGCGGTCGACAACGAGATTAAATTCGTGAATGCCGCGATTTTGTGCCTCGTAGGGATCGTTGATCCCATCAGGCGACAGTGGTTCTCCGTTTGATGCCGCACAGGCTCCGACAAAGAGCAGCACAAGCAGCGCTGCTGCGGCACGGTGTAGGCGAGAAATCAGGGGCACGTAAAATCTCCAAGACAGTCGTAACCGTTATCTAATGTTTCTGTGAGAAATGCACAGGGTCTGCAACGTGGATTAACCGGGATGTGGCACTTGCGTGACAAGAAACTCCGGCAACTTCCGTTCAAATGAATATTTTAAATGCGCGGGCAAGGAAAAAGATGCCAGTTCAAACTGATCCAAAAGACCGAGGTCGCGCAGAACTTTGCGCCGTCCGCGCGGCGAGTCGGTTATTGTACTGGATTGTGGGGATATTCAGCCTGTTTGCAAACCTGCTGATGCTGACTGGTCCGCTGTATATGTTGCAGGTCTATGATCGCGTTTTGGGCAGCCGCAGCGAAGAGACATTGGTGGCATTGTCTTTGCTGGTTGTGTTTCTTTATGGGGTGATGGGCATCCTTGATTACACACGCGGGCGCATCATGGCGCGGGTGGGTGCCCGGTTTCAGGCCGACTTGGACTGCCGGGTGTTTGATTCGGTTTTGCGCAAATCGGCCGTTGCCCCGGATGTGCGCACGCAATCCGGTCTTGCCGATCTTGAGGCGGTCCAGCGTTTGCTGACCTCGCCCGTATTGATGGCGTTTTTCGATATGCCTTGGACGCCGATATTTATTTCCGCCATTTTCATCTTTCATCCCATGCTGGGCTGGATGGCGGTTGCTGGCGGCGCGATTTTGATCCTGATTGCGCTTGCCAATCAGATGCTGTCGCATGCGCCACAAGTGCGCGCAGGGCGGGCCGGACAGGCCGCGACTGCCATATCTGATCAGCTGCGCACAGAGGCAGAAATGGTCCAAGCGATGGGGATGCGTGGTGCCGCCTTTGATCGCTGGCAACAGGCGCGCACCAGTGCATTGGATGAACAGATACATGCCACGGATGTTGGCGGCGGATTTGCGTCATTGACCAAAACGCTGCGTTTGTTCCTGCAAAGCGCCATGCTGGGCCTTGGGGCTTATCTGGTTTTACAGGGCGAAATGACGCCCGGGGCGATGATTGCGGGGTCGATCCTGCTTGGCCGTGCCCTTGCCCCGATTGAATTGATGTTGACGCAATGGCCGGTGGTGCAACGCGCTGCCAAAGGATGGGATGCCTTGTCTGAATTGCTGGGCGCAGTGCCTGTTGAACAGGCGCGCACGCCGCTGCCCAAGCCGGCTGCCCGCCTTGTTTCCAAGTCGCTGACGGTGTTCGCACCCGGACAAAAGACTGCAGCATTGCGCAGTTTGAACTTTGACTTGCCACCGGGCCACGCGATGGGTGTGATTGGCCCTTCAGGTGCAGGCAAATCCACATTGGCGCGTTGTTTGACAGGGGTTTGGCACCCTGCGGGTGGATCAATCCGTTTGGACAGTGCCGCGATAAATCAGTACGCCGCCGACGTTCTGGGCCAGCACATCGGGTACCTGCCGCAGCGCGTTCAGTTGTTTGATGGCACGATCGGCGAAAATATCGCCAGACTGGCGCTGCACCCCGACGCCAGCAAGGTGGTGGCGGCAGCCCAAAAGGCGGATGCGCACAAGATGATCCTTGCGCTGCCAGACGGCTATGACACCCGCATCGACGCAGGCCAGCACCGTTTGTCCGGGGGGCAGATGCAACGCATCGGTTTGGCCCGCGCGCTTTATGGTGACCCCGTGCTGTTGGTGCTGGATGAACCGAACTCCAATCTCGACAACGACGGAACCCAAGCGCTGAACCAAGCGATCCGAGGGGCCAAGGCCGAAGGTCGGTCGGTGATCATCATGGCCCATCGCCCAGCGGCCATTCAGGAATGCGACCTGCTGTTGGTCCTTGATGGTGGGCGATGCACGGCTTTTGGCCCTAGGGACGAGGTGATGAAATCCATGATCAAAAATCATCACGGCATTCAACGCGCCCCGCTGCGCGCCGGAGGTGTCGTATGACGCTTAACCGTTGGTCTGCCACGCGGCCTGTGGTGCTGGGGCTGTTCGCGATTTTGGTATTGCTGGGTGGCTTTGCGGCTTGGGCGAAGCAGACCCGGATTGCGGGGGCCATCATTGCACCGGGCAGGATCGAAGTCGATCAGAACCGACAAGTTGTGCAACACCCCACCGGCGGCGTCGTCGCCGAAATCGCCGTCAAAGAAGGGGACAGGGTTCAGGCGGGCGACCTGCTGATCAGATTGGACGTCAAACAGATGGAATCCAGCTTGGCCATTGCCGACGGCCAGCTATACGAAATCATGGCACGTAGCGCGCGGTTGATGGCTGAGCGTGATGGACGTGATACGCTTACTTTCAACGACGACCTGACCCACATCGCGACGGAGCGCGCCGACCTGCACGAATTGATCGAAGGACAGCGAAACCTGTTCTATGCACGACGCGAGTCAACTGATCGCCAGACTGAGCAATTGGCCAAACGAGTCGACCAGATCAAAAACCAAATCGTCGGCATCACCGCTCAGGCGACATCTTTGATCCGTCAGTTGGACCTTATTCAGCAAGAATTACAGGCTCAACAAAGCTTGCTGGAACGTGGTCTGGCACAGGCCTCTGGCGTTTTGGCGCTGCAACGGCAAGAGGCTTCGTTGGATGGGCAATTGGGCGAATTGGCGGCGACCAAGGCAGAGGCCGAACAGCGGATTACTGAAATCAAGATCGAAGCGCTGCGCTTGACCTCGACCCGGCGCGAAGAGGCGATTGCGCATCTTCGTGATCTGCGTGTCCGTGAATTGGAATTGCGCCAAGAGCGGCTTGCGCTTGTGTCCGATATCCAGTTGATGGCGATCCGCGCGCCAGTGTCGGGCATTGTCTACAACATGCGGGTGCAGGCTGTGCGATCAGTCATACGTGGGGCGGACGCCGTGCTGTTCCTGATCCCGCAAGATCGCCCGCTGGTGATCGCGGCGCGCGTTGATCCCATCCACATTGATCAGATCGTGACGGGCCAACAGGTCAATTTACGCTTTTCGGCGCTTGATCAACGGACCACGCCTGAATTGGTGGGGCAGGTGTCGGTTGTGTCAGCGGATGCATTCGAGGATGAAGGGTCTGGCCTTGGCTACTATCGCGCCGAAATCGTTTTGGATGCGGGCGAGTTGGCGAAATTGCCGGTGGGACAGGTTCTGATCCCCGGCATGCCGGTTGAGGCGTTTATTCGCACAGCAGATCGCTCGCCTTTGGCCTATCTCATCAAACCGATGGCGGACTATTTTAACCGCGCGTTCCGCGAATCCTGATCTTGGGCCTTTTCCCTAGGACGCGCTGCGTCTAGCGTCCGAACAGAACCAGACCTTGAAAGGAATATCTAATGTCGATCGCCTCCCGCCTTGCTGAACTTGGAGTGACATTGCCGGACGCGCCGGCACCTGCGGCCAATTACGTTCCCTTCGTTCAAGTGGGCGATATCGTATATGTGTCGGGCCAAATTTCGAATGGGCCAGATGGGATCATTACAGGCAAACTGGGCGCAGACATGGATGTCGCGGCTGGGGCCGCTGCCGCCAGAACCTGCGCGATCAGCCTGCTGGCGCAGGTCAAGGCCGCCTGCGGTGGTGACATTGATCGGATGGTGCGTGTGGTCAAACTGACCGGCTTCGTGAATTCGACCGCTGATTTCACCGAACAGCCCAAGGTGATCAACGGGGCCTCCGATTTTCTGGTCGAAGCGCTTGGTGATGCGGGTCGGCACAGCCGGTCGGCCGTGTCGGCGGCATCCTTGCCGCTGGGTGTCGCCGTCGAGATCGAAGGCGTTTTCCAAGTTCAATGACGCCAAGACTTGATACTTCTTTCCTCACCACTCCGTTGGCACATCGCGCTTTGCACGATGTTGCCGACGGCCGACCTGAAAACAGCCGCGCCGCGATTATTGCGGCGATCGCGGCTGGCTATGGAATTGAAATTGACCTGCAGTTGACAGCTGACAACTTTGCGGTGGTGTTTCATGACTACGGTTTGCAGCGCCTGACACATGCAAAGGGGCTTGTGCGTGCCCTGACCTTCGATGCGCTGGCCCAGACGCCCTTGTCAGGCGGGAACGAAGGGATCCCGGATCTGCCTGAAATACTGGCGCTTGTCGCAGGACGGGTTCCCGTCCTGATCGAGATCAAGGATCAGGATGGGGCCATGGGCCCACAGATTGGTCCGCTTGAGGCGGCAACTGCCACAGCCCTGCGCGGCTATTCAGGCCCTGTTGCGGTCATGTCGTTCAATCCCCATTCGGTGGGGCGGATGGGGGAGTTGTGCCCTGACATTCCGCGTGGGCTGGTTACCAGTGCCTATGATCCGGCCGGGTGGCCTTTGCCGACCGCAACCTGCGACCGGTTGCGAGACATCCCCGATTTTGACAGCGTTGGGGCAAGTTTCATCAGCCACGACGTCGCTGATCTGTCCCGTCCGCGCGTTGCCGCATTGAAATCGGCGGGCGCAGGCATTTTGTGTTGGACCGTCAAATCGCCCGAAGCAGAGGCAAAGGCGCGCAAGATTGCGCAAAATATCACGTTTGAGGGGTACCTCGCCGCGCATCCCGGTTGAAGCTCGTGTCTGCAGCCACACATTGCAAACGGAAACCAAAGGAACGCGCGTGTCCCAGCAAGAGATCGAAATCCGTGTGCTGCAAAGCCTTGGCGACATTGACGCCGCCACATGGGATGCCTGCGCCTGCCCCGAAGCGCGAGGCGGCGCGCGCCCTAACGACCCCTTTACCACGTACCGGTTCCTGAAAGCGCTTGAAGACAGCAACTCGGTCGGTCCCGGCACCGGCTGGCAACCGCAATATCTGCAGGCAATCATGGCTGGTCAGACAATTGGCGTCGCGCCGATGTACGCCAAGGGGCACAGCCAGGGCGAGTACATATTCGATCACAACTGGGCACATGCCTATGAGCGCTCGGGCGGGCGTTATTACCCGAAATTGCAGATTGCCGTGCCTCATACCCCCGCTACGGGGCGGCGGTTTCTGACCCATCCCGACTTTGCTGAAACGGGGCTGGCGGCGCTGGCGCAAGGGGCCATTCAACTGGCAGACAGCAACAACCTGAGTTCGGTGCATATCACGTTTTGCACTGAACAGGAACGGGATGCAGGTGCGGACGCTGGTCTGATGGCGCGCACCACGCAGCAGTTTCACTGGCTGAATAACAACTATGCAGATTTCGACGCGTTTCTGGCCAGCCTGAGCAGTCGCAAGCGCAAGAATATGCGCAAGGAACGTGCCCAGGCTCAAAGTTTTGGCGGCACGATCCGAACCTATACGGGCGATGATCTGCAACCCGAACACTGGGATGCGTTCTGGGAATTCTATCAGGACACAGGCGCGCGCAAATGGGGTACACCGTACCTCACCCGGCGGTTTTTCCGCATCGCGCAGGAAACATTGCGCGATGATATGGCGCTGGTCCTGGCAGAGCGAGATGGGCGATATGTGGCTGGGGCGCTGAATTTTATCGGTGCGCAAACGCTTTATGGCCGTTACTGGGGCTGTATCGAACACCATCCCTGTCTGCATTTCGAATTGTGCTATTATCAGGCCATCGATATCGCCATTACTAATGGGCTGGCTCGTGTCGAGGCAGGGGCCCAGGGCGAACACAAGCTGGCCCGGGGGTACTTGCCGACGCAAACCCATTCGTTGCATTGGGTGAACGATGCAGGCTTTGCGGATGCAATTGCCAACTACCTCAAGGCCGAACGCGAAGCGGTGGAAGAGGAAATTGAAATTCTTACGGATTATGGCCCATTTAAACGGGTCAAGATTGAGGAACAGGAATGACTGAACGTTTAAGCGAAGAGACGCGCTCCACTTTGTTGGATCCGCTGTTGGATACCGGTTGGAAGATGACGGAAGGCCGTGATGCAATCCATAAAACGTTTCAATTCAAAGACTTTGTTGAAGCGTTCGGGTGGATGACCCGTGTCGCGATTTGGGCCGAAAAATGGGATCATCACCCCGAATGGTCCAACGTCTACAAGACGGTCGAAGTGACGTTGACGACCCATGACGTCGGCGGCCTGAGCACCTTGGATGCCAAACTGGCGCGCAAGATGGACGGACTGGCGGGCTAAAGATGGAATATATTCAGAGTTTTTTGGCCACCCCGGTGTGGCAGGATAAGACTGTGGGCGACTTTTTGTCGGTTGATTTTCTAGCATCGTTCTTTGGGTCGGTGCTGGCTGCAATCGCTATTTTGATTATTGGTTGGACGGTTGCCGCATGGTTTGGCAGCCGCGTTCGCAAGATCGGAACGGCCCAAAAGCACCTTGACGATACGCTGTTCAATTTCTTGGGCTCGATCGTCCGCTATATCATTCTCGGGTTTACAATACTGATCGTCCTGAACACGTTTGGGGTGCAAACCACGTCGGTTGTGGCGGCTGTCGGTGCCGCCGGTCTGGCGATTGGTTTGGCCCTTCAGGGCACACTGTCAAACGTTGCGGCAGGCGTCATGTTGATCATGTTCCGCCCCCTCAAGATCGGCGATTTTGTGTCTGTCGCGGGCAAGATGGGCACTGTCAAGGATGTGACCCTGAACTATACCGAATTGGCTGATGTCGGGAATGTTCAGATCATCATCCCCAATTCCAAGGTCTGGGGTGACGTGATCGACAACTATTCCGTCTATCCGACTCGGCGTGCCGAGTGGACGTTTGGTGTGGGGTATGGTGCCAATCTGAAACAGGCCGAGGACGTGATCCGCGACACTATTCTGTCGGATGCACGCGCCCATTCCGAACCTGCCCCGTTCGTGCAGGTCAATGCGCTGAACGAAAGCTCGGTCGATTTTCTGGTGCGCGTCTGGTGCGACAGCGGTGATTTGTTCCAGTTCCAGGCCGACATGAAACGTCAGGTCAAAGAGGCGTTGGATGTGGCAGGGGTGGAAATTCCATTCCCCACGCGCACAATCGTTCAAGCTGCCGTCTGATCCAAATGAAAAAGGCCCCCGATTTCGGGGGCCTTTTGCGTTCCGTCCAACAGTGTCGCGACTTACATCGCGGCCAACAGGCCCTCGCCACCCGAGACGTCGCAGACGCCTGGGCTTTCTTCTTCTTGCAGCAGCGTGATTGTGCCGTCTTCGACCACCATCGCATAGCGCTTGGAGCGGTTGATCAGTCCGGCGGGCGGTGCGGTGAATTCACGGCCCATCGCCAGCGTGAACGCTGCTTCTGCGTCACCTAGCATCGCGATCCCCGCTTCTGCGGCACCTGTCGCGTCACCCCATGCCTTCATTACGAACGGGTCGTTGACAGATATACAGATGATTTCATCCACGCCTTTGGCCGCGAACTCATCCTTGGTGCGGATAAAGCTGGGCACGTGCGCCGTGCTGCACACGCCCGTATAGGCACCGGGCAGGGCAAAAATCACGACTTTGCGGCCTTTGGTTTTTTCGCTCAACTGCATCGTCGCTGGGCCTTCGTCGCCCATATAGACCAGTGTTGCGTCAGGAAGGGTATCGCCTTGGGAAATTGCCATTATGCTGGGCCGTTCTTGGAATTGCATGCGCCTTGATGTGCGATATAGGCTGCTGGTCGGCAAAGGGCGAGAATAAAGGTTAATCAATGGACCATGTAGTGGTGATCGGCGCAGGCCAGGCGGGGGCATCCTGTGTGGCAAAGTTGCGCAACAGTGGGTTTGAGGGGCAAGTCACCTTGATCGGTGCTGAACCGGTGCTGCCCTATCAGCGCCCACCGTTGTCCAAGGCCTATCTGATGGGCGATATGCCGCTGGAACGATTGTTTCTGCGCCCAGAGGCGTTTTACGACGATCAGCGGATCGACCTGCGCCTTGGCACCCATGTGACGGATATCGATGTCGCGGCCCAAACCGTAGCGCTGGGCGACGATGTGCTGACCTATTCCGATCTAGTACTGACCACAGGGTCTTTGCCCCGCCGCTTGCCTGCTGCGATTGGCGGCGATCTGGACGGTGTCTTTGTCGTGCGTGATCTGGCGGACGTCGATGCGATGGCCCCGCGCTGTGTCGCGGGTGCGCGCGTGTTGATCGTAGGCGGTGGCTATATCGGTCTGGAGGCGGCCTCGGTCGCGTCCAAACTGGGCTTGGAAGTGGTTCTGGTCGAGATGGCGGACCGTATCCTGCAACGTGTCGCAGCGCCTGAAACCAGTGATTTTTTCCGCGCGCTGCATGCCCGGCATGGCGTCGATATCCGCGAAGGTATCGGGTTGGATCACCTTACAGGTGAGGGCGCTGTAACGGGTGCCGTCTTGTCCGATGGCACCACGCTGGACGTCGATCTTGTGATCGTCGGTGTCGGCATCGCGCCCGGCACTGCATTGGCAGAGACCGCAGGCATCCACATCGACAATGGGATCGCGACGGACGCGCAGGGCCGCACATCGGTCCCTCATGTGTGGGCCGCGGGCGATTGTGCGTCTTTTCCCTATCGAGGGGGACGTATCCGGTTGGAAAGCGTACCCAACGCGATTGATCAGGCAGAGTGCGTGGCGGACAATATCCTTGGGGCCGGGCGGGACTATGTCGCGCGGCCGTGGTTCTGGTCTGATCAGTATGATGTGAAATTGCAGATTGCGGGTCTGAATACGGGCTATGATCGTGTTTTCACCCGTGATGCGGGCACTGCGATATCGTTTTGGTACTATCAGGGCGAAACCCTGTTGGCCGTCGATGCGGCCAACGACCCGCGCGGCTATATGATTGGCAAGCGGTTGATCGAGGCAGGCAAAAGCCCGGATCCGGCAGTGGTGGCGGATGCGTCCAGCGATCTCAAGGCGTTGCTGAAGTGAGGATTATCGCGGGGCGCTGGCGCGGGGTGCCTTTGGCCACTTTGGGCAAGGGCGATCCGGGCGCACATCTGCGCCCGACGTCCGATCGCGTTCGCGAAAGCTTGTTTTCCATGCTGATCCACCGTGGCGTGATCGAGGATGCGCAGGTGCTTGATCTGTTCGCAGGGACGGGTGCGTTGGGATTTGAGGCGCTGTCACGCGGTGCGGCGGCGGCGGTGTTTGTGGAAAACGGGCGCGTTGCACAGCGTTTGATCGCTGAGAATATAACCAAGCTGGATGCGCGCGATCAAGCGCAGATATTGCGCGGAGATGCCACGCGGTTGGGCGCATGGCCCGGTCCCCGGTTTGATCTGGTGTTCATGGACCCACCCTATGGCAAGGGCATGGGCGAACGCGCGCTTGAGGCTGTGCGCGACTGGCTGGCCCCCGGCGCGCTGGTGGTCTGGGAGGAAAACGCACCCATGAATGTACCTGACGGTTTTGCTCCGGTCGATCAACGCAAGTTCGGTTCGTCCCACATCACTTTGATCGAGCGGACAGGCCCCTAGCTGCCGCGATAGGTGGAATAGCCGAAGGGCGATAGCAACAGTGGCACGTGGTAATGCGCTGTGTCGTCCGTGATCCCGAAACGGATCGGTATGTCATCAAGGAATTTGACCGCATCGCCGTTCAGGTCATGCGCATCCAGATAGGCACCACAGGAGAACACCAGCTCGTATTGTCCGACTGTCATCTCGCCCACTGGCAGGATGGGCGCGTCGGTGCGTCCGTCTGCATTTGTGACCGTTTCAGCGAGCTTGTCTTGGGTGCTGCCTGACAGCCGATAGAGGGCGATTGTGATCCCGCCTGCGGGCACGCCGCGTGCCGTATCCAATACGTGGGTTGTCAGATATCCTGTCGCCATTGTATCTCGCCTCATGATCGCGCTATTTGAGCGCATCACACTCCGTTTATAAAGGGAAGTCCATGGCCGACACGAGCCCTCGTTACCCGCGCGATTTTCATGGGCATGGGGCCGACCGACCGGACGCCGCATGGCCTCATGATGCGCGGATCGCCGTCTCTTTTGTTCTGAACTACGAAGAAGGGGGCGAGAACTGCATTTTGCACGGGGATGCCGCGTCAGAGGCGTTTCTGTCGGAAATCGTGGGGGCCGCCCCGTGGCCCGGCCAGCGCCATTGGAACATGGAAAGCATTTATGACTATGGCGCGCGTGCCGGGTTCTGGCGGTTGCACCGTTTGTTCACCCAAACGCACGTGCCGGTCACTGTTTATGGGGTGGCCACCGCACTGGCCCGCAACCCCGCACAGGTCGAGGCGATGCAGAATGCGGACTGGGAGATCGCCAGCCACGGGCTGAAATGGATCGACTACAAAGATCACAGCGCCGCGGACGAGGCGGCGGACATGGACGCGGCCATTGCGCTACACACCGAAGTCACCGGCGAACGCCCCTTGGGATGGTACACGGGGCGCTGTTCGGTCAACACCGTGGCGCTTGCGGCTGAACGTGGCTTTGACTGGATCAGCGACACTTATGATGATGACTTGCCCTATTGGGTGCGGTTTACGGACCGCGATCAGCTGATTATTCCCTACACGCTGGATTGCAACGATATGCGTTTCGCCACCCCGCAGGGGTTCAATTCGGGCGATCAGTTCTTTGCGTATTTGCGCGACAGTTTTGATGCGCTCTATGCCGAAGGGGTGGCCGGGCAGCCCGCGATGCTGAGCATCGGGTTGCATTGTCGCCTGATCGGGCGTCCGGGCCGTGTGCAGGCCCTGCGCAAATTCATCGACTACGTTCAAAGCCACGAAGGCGTGTGGTGCGCCCGCCGTGCCGACATCGCTGCACATTGGGCGGTGGCGCATCCCCCGCAGCCTGCGCGCGGGTGGCATCAGATGGATCGTGACAGGTTTGTTGCGGCCTTTGGCGGAATTTTCGAACATTCACCTTGGATTGCTGAAGGTGCCTGGGCGCTGGAACTGGGACCTGCCCATGACACGCCGCAAGGGCTGCACAACGCGCTATGCCGCGTGTTTCGCGCCGCGTCAAATGATCAGCGCATGGCTGTACTGCGCGCACACCCCGATCTTGCTGGCAAGCTGGCCGCTGCCAAACGGTTGACGGCAGAAAGTACGTCCGAACAGGCAAGTGCGGGCCTCGATGCTCTGACCGACAAAGAACGACATCAGTTTGATGCCCAAAACACGGCCTATGTGGCCAAGCACGGTTTCCCGTTCATCATAGCGGTCAAAGATCATGACAAGGCGGGCATTTTGCGCGCCTTTGAACGGCGCATTGCCAATGACACCGCGACAGAGTTCGCAGAGGCCTGCCGTCAGGTCGAACGCATCGCCCGCTTGCGTCTGGAGGCGCTCTCATGACGACATACGCATTTCCCCCAGGGGGCCACCCGGATCAAAGTGTGTCGCCCGTGGGCACCGCCGTCTTTACCCAAGCCTATGCGGTGATCCCCGCCGAGACGCAGCGCGATATCGTCACCTCGTTCCTGCCGGGATGGGATGGCATGCGGGCGTGGATATTGGCCCGCCCTTTGTCGGGCTTTGCCGAAAGCTTTGCGCAATACGCGATCGAACTTGGCCCCGAAGGGGGCAGCAACACGCCAGAGCCTGAACTGGATGCTCAGGCGATCCTGTTCGTTGCGCACGGAACGGCGCATTTGACGCTGGGGGCGACGGTGCATCTGATGACGCCTGGCAGCTATGCCTATATTCCGCCTGGCGCGCAGTGGACCCTGTGGAACCGGGAGGATGAGCCATGCGGGGTGCATTGGATCCGCAAGCGGTTCGTGCTTGGCGCTGGGTTAACGCTGCCCGAACCGATTGTGACGCATGAAACGGACGTGCGCGCCGTGCCGATGCCGGGCACGAATGGGGCATGGGCGACCCAGAGGTTCGTCGATCCCTTCGATTTGCGCCATGATTGCCACTTGAACCTCGTGAACTTTCTGCCCGGCGCGCGTATCCCGTTTGCCGAAACACATGTGATGGAACACGGCATTTACGTTTTGCAGGGCACGGCGGAATATTTGCTGAACACGGACTGGGTCAGCGTGGGGCCTGGTGATTTCATGTGGCTGCGCGCGTTTTGTCCGCAGGCCTGTATCGCGACGGGCGATGTGCCATTTCGCTATCTGCTTTATAAGGATGTGAACCGCCATGTTCCGCTCTGACATTCGCTGCCAGCCACTGACGGCCGAGGCGTTTGAGCCGTTCGGTGATGTGTTGGAATGCGCAGGCGATCCCGACAAGCTGATCAATGCAGGTATGTGCGGGCGGTTTCATGATCGTGCGCGCATGGATTTCGGCGACGGGCGAGCAGGGTTGAGCCTGTTCAAGGCCACGCCGCGCGCACTGCCCTATACGCTGGACTTGCTGGAACGGCACCCGGACGGCAGTCAGGCGTTCGTCCCTATGTCGGAACACCCGTTTCTGGTGACGGTCGCACCGGATGAGGACGGCCAGCCGGGCACGCCGCTGGCGTTTCTGACGGTACCGGGGCAGGGCATCAACCTGTATCGCGGGGTCTGGCACGGCGTGCTGACCCCGTTGCATGCACCGGGCCTGTTTGCAGTAATCGACCGGATCGGGTCAGGTTCGAACTTGCAAGAAGTGCCGCTTGATCCGCCGTATCGCGTGATATAGTAGCGATACCTCGGGCTGATGCCAGCCCTGTTGTGCGGGTCAAGGACCGTGACAAAATGCGCAGCGCTGTAGCATGTGCATGCTGTCGCACCCCTCCTGATATGTGGCCATGGCCGGCTACATGAAGGTCAAGACAAACGTATTTCACGGTCTTGACCATTTAGGAGGTTTCAATGGACACCCTGATGCTGTCCCGTATCCAATTCGGGGCCAACATCTCGTTTCACATCCTGTTCCCAACGATCACGATTGCGCTGGGCTGGGTTCTGCTGTTTTTCAAGCTGCGCTTTAACGCGACGGGCGACGGAAAATGGATGGAGGCCTATCGCTTTTGGGTCAAGGTCTTTGCTCTCAGCTTTGCTATGGGTGTCGTGTCGGGCATCACCATGTCATTTCAGTTCGGGACCAATTGGCCGGGTTTCATGGAAACCGTTGGCAACATCGCTGGGCCGCTTCTGGCCTATGAGGTGCTGACGGCCTTTTTCCTTGAGGCGGTGTTCCTTGGCATCATGCTGTTCGGGTTTTCGCGGGTGCCGGGATGGTTGCACACCACGGCCACGTTCCTTGTCGCCTTTGGCACCACCATGTCGGCGTTCTGGATCATCGTGCTGAATTCGTGGATGCACACGCCGCAAGGGTTCGAAATGCGCGATGGTGTGGCGTTTGCCACAGACTGGTTCGCCATCATATTCAACCCGTCCATGCCATATCGGTTCACGCACATGTTGTTGGCGTCTGGCCTGACTGTTGCGTTCCTGGTTGCGGGCCTGAGCGCATTCCGTTGGTTGTTGGGCGTCCGGTCCGATGGGGTCCGTGTGACTCTGAAAACAGGTGTCTATCTGGGGGCCCTACTGATCCCGGTCCAGATTTTCATGGGTGATCTGCACGGGCTGAACACGCTTGAACATCAGCCGCAAAAGGTAGCGGCGATGGAAGGCAACTGGGAAACGGGCACACATGTACCGTTGTTGCTGTTTGCACTGCCGGATGAAGAGGCGCGCGAAAACCGGCTCGAAGTTGCCATTCCCAACCTTGCGTCGATCATTCTGACACACAAGGCGGATGGTGTTGTACCCGGACTAAACGATTTCGTCACAGAAGACGGCGAAGTACTGCACCCGCCTGTCGCTCCGGTGTTCTGGTCATTCCGCATCATGGTGGGTACAGGGTTTGCGATGCTGTTCCTCAGCTGGACAGGCGCATTTTTGATGCTGCGCAAGCGGCGCGGCCCTGAAGGACTGCCAAAGCTGATGACGCTTGCGATGGTGCCGATGGCCTTTTCGGGCTGGGTCGCCACGCTTGCGGGGTGGTACACCACAGAAATCGGGCGCCAGCCGTGGTTGGTACAGGGGGTCATGACCACGGAAATGGCTGTGGCAGATGTTCCTGCCCCATTGGTTGCAACGACACTGGGCGCGTATCTGTCGATTTATGTGCTGCTGCTGTCGGCCTATATCGGCGTGCTGTTCTATCTGGCGCGCAAGGCGGCCCATGGCGATGTTCCGCGTCGCCGTACCCCACAATCGGGCGAGGCGATCACCCGCGCCGTCCCAGCGGAGTAGAGCGTGATGGACCTGTTTGGCGATCCGGCCGTTTGGCTGCCTTTCACTTTTGCCGCCCTCATGGGGGTGTCTATTCTGGTCTATGTCGTTCTGGACGGCTTTGATCTGGGCGTTGGGGTCTTGTTCCCTTTCGCCACGGATGAGGAAAAGGACATGATGGTCGCCTCCATCGGTCCGTTCTGGGATGCGAACGAAACGTGGCTGGTTCTGGCCATCGGCCTGCTGCTGGTCGCGTTTCCGTCGGCCCATGGCACGATTCTGACTGCGCTGTATCTGCCGGTTGCAATCATGCTGATCGGGCTGATCTTGCGCGGTGTCGCTTTTGAATTCCGGGTCAAGGCTCCGACGCCGCACAAGGCCACGTGGAACTGGTTGTTCTTTACAGGGTCGCTGATGACGTCGCTGTCGCAGGGGTTCATGTTGGGCAAATATGTCATGGGACTGGAAAGCACGACGGGCACTTGGATATTTGCGGCCATCACGGCGGTGTTCCTGACAGTGGCCTATTCGTTCATTGGGGCGTGTTGGTTGATCCTGAAGACCGAGTTCACGCTGCAATCCAAGGCGGTGGACTGGGCCAAAGGCGGTATTTGGGGTCTGATCCTGGGGCTAGGGGCGGTGTCGCTGGCCACGCCGTTGGTCAGCCCGCGCATTTTTGACAAGTGGTTCAGCTTTCCCGAAGTTGTGCTGCTGGCCCCGTTGCCGATCCTATCGGCGCTGCTGGTCTGGCTGTTGTGGCGGTCGTTGCAACGCCTGCCGAACGATACGGACAGAGGCGCGCGTACGCCGTTTCTATATGCCATCGTCCTGTTCGTGCTGGCCTTTGGCGGGCTTGCCTATTCGTTCTATCCTTATGTGGTGCCGGAAAAACTGACGATCTACGAGGCGGCGAGCGCTCCTGAAAGCCTGTTCATCATCCTTGTGGGCACCGTGTTCGTGCTGCCCATGATCGCAGGATATACGGCGCTGGCCTATACGGTGTTCAAGGGCAAGGCGGTCGAATTGCGCTATGATTGATGCGGTTTTGTTTTAAAACTGCGCAGGCCTGTGCCTTTCCCCGCGATCATGGCGGGGCAGGGCGTTGCTGGGTCTTTCCCTTGGGAACGTCGGGGTCTAGTCTGATGGGCGACACCAAACAGGGACAGCACACATGTACGATCTCGCCGCGATGGGCGCTTGGGTGGAATTTGCCGTCCGCTGGCTGCATGTGATCACGGCGATCGCATGGATCGGGTCATCATTTTATTTTATCGCGCTTGATCTGGGCCTGCACCGCGACCGAAACCTGAAGTCGGGGGCGGATGGCGAAGAATGGCAAGTGCATGGCGGTGGGTTTTACCACATCCAAAAATACCTTGTCGCCCCGACAGGTATGCCCGATGGGCTGATCTGGCACAAATGGCAAAGCTATTGGACATGGATCAGCGGATTTATCCTGCTGGTTCTGGTCTATTATCTTGGCGCTGAATTCTATCTGATTGATCCAAATGTGATGGACCTTGCCACTTGGCAGGCGGTGGGCATCTCGCTGGCGTCGCTTGCCTTTGGCTGGCTGGTTTACACGCAGCTTTGCAATCTGTTCGTAAACGCAAACCAGACCACGTTGATGATTTCCCTGTTTGCAGTGCTGATCGCGATGGCGTGGTTTTACACGCAGGTCTTTACCGGGCGGGCGGCGCTGCTGCACCTTGGGGCGTTCACAGCCACAATCATGTCGGGCAACGTGTTTCTGGTTATTATTCCCAATCAAAAGATCGTGGTCGCCGACCTGATGGCGGGCCGTGCGCCAGATGCCAAATACGGCAAGATTGCAAAGCAGCGATCGACCCACAACAACTACCTCACGCTGCCCGTGATTTTCCTGATGCTATCCAATCACTATCCCCTCGCGTTTGCGAGCGAACACAACTGGATCATCGCCAGTCTTGTTTTTCTGATGGGGGTCACGATCCGCCATTGGTTCAACACGCATCATGCCCGCAAGGGAAACCCGCACTGGACGTGGGCGGCGACGGCTCTGATCTTTATCGCGATTGTATGGCTCAGCGTGGCAGCCAACCCCCAACGCGAGGCGCAAGTCATGACGCGGTTCGCGCAGGCCGAGGGATTTGAGCAGGTCCATGACATCGTTCTGGGCCGATGCAGCATGTGTCATGCGGCTGAACCTGTCTGGTCGGGGTTGTTGTGGGCCCCCAAAGGCGTTGCGCTGGAAACGCCCGCTGATCTGACGCGCCACGCCCGTGCTGTGTATTTGCAGGCTGGGATCAGCCACGCCATGCCGCCTGCCAATCTAAGCTATATGGAAGACGACGAACGCGCAGCCATCATAGCCTGGTACCGCGCAGCATCGGGCAGTTAACCCGGTCGTACTGGTCCGCAAGGTGTGGTCGAATCGCGCCTCAACATGCTAAGTATTGTGGGATGAACGACCAGACCCCCAACATACGTCCTATGATCCGGCAACTTGATACCGCCGCCGTCAACCGCATTGCGGCGGGCGAGGTCGTGGAACGCCCTGCGTCCGCGGTCAAGGAACTGGTTGAAAACGCAATTGACGCTGGTGCGCGCCGCATCGGTGTCGATGTGTCCGGTGGCGGCAAGATCCTGATCCGGGTGACAGATGATGGCTGCGGTATTGCCGCTGACGATCTGCCCCTTGCGTTAAGCCGGCATGCCACGTCCAAGATCGACGGATCGGACCTGTTGAACATCCACACGTTTGGGTTCAGGGGCGAGGCGTTGCCCAGCCTTGGTGCCGTGGGCCGTTTGACGATCACCAGCCGCGTTCCGGGTGCATCTGCCGCAGAGATTACCGTGGCAGGCGGCGTGACCACGCAGGTCAAACCTGCGGCCCTGAATGCAGGCACCGTTATCACCCTGCGCGATCTGTTTTACGCGACACCTGCCCGTCTCAAATTTCTGCGCACAGACCGCGCGGAATCTCAGGCCATTACGGATGTCATCAAACGGCTGGCGATGGCCGAACCTTTTGTCCGGTTTGAACTGCGCGATGTCACGGGCGATCCACGCACCGTGTTCCGTGTCGAGGCGCAGACAGGCGATCCGATGACGGCGCTGCGTGCCCGTTTGTCGGATGTGCTGGGCGCGGAATTTGCTGAAAACTCGATTGCTGTCGACACGCAGCGCGAGGGCCTGCATCTGACGGGCTATGCCGCTCTACCAACCTATTCGCGTGGCGCTGCTGTGGCGCAGTTCCTGTTCGTGAACGGCCGTCCGGTCAAGGACAAGCTGCTGACAGGTGCCCTGCGCGCCGCCTATTTCGATTTCCTGAGCCGTGATCGCCATCCGGCGGCGGCGCTGTTTGTGGATTGCGATCCGCAATTGGTGGACGTCAACGTGCACCCGGCCAAGTCAGAGGTGCGGTTTCGCGATCCCGGTCTTGCACGCGGGCTGATCGTGTCGGGCCTGCGTCATGCATTGGCCGACGCGGGTCACCGCGCATCCACGACCGTTGCGGGTGCCACACTGGGCGCGATGCGCCCTGAAACGACAGAACCGCGGGTGTACCAGATGGATCGCCCCAGCCTTGGGCCGCGTGGCACAGCCGGGTTTGCCGAAATGGCGCAGGAATATAGCGCGCAAGTGGTCGACACGCCGTCCGGTCCGGCAGAGGCCAGCGATTTGCCTTTGGGGGTGGCGCGCGGGCAGGTTCATGAAAATTATATCGTGGCGCAAACTGCGTCGGGCATGGTGATCGTCGATCAGCATGCAGCCCACGAACGGTTGGTCTATGAAAAACTGAAACGCCAGATGGCCGAGACTGGCGTGGCCGCACAGGCGCTGCTGATCCCGGAAATCGTCACGCTGTCGCCTGCTGATCGGGATTGCCTGATGGAGATTGCGGATGATTTGCATCGTGCGGGCCTTGGTATCGAACCGTTTGGGGGGGATGCCATTGCCGTGCGCGAAACGCCTGCAATCCTTGGTGAGGTCGACGCCACGGCAATGATCCACGACATCCTTGATGAGTTGTCCGACCTCGGCTCTAGCCAGTCGGTGCAGGCCAAGGTCGAAGCGATTCTGTCTCGTGTGGCCTGCCACGGGTCTGTCCGCTCTGGGCGGTGGATGCGGGCTGAGGAAATGAACGCATTGTTGCGCGAGATGGAGGCGACCCCGCACTCCGGCCAATGCAACCATGGGCGCCCCACCTATGTTGAACTCAAACTGGCCGACATTGAACGGTTGTTCGGACGCACATGATCCAGATTGGTGACATGACCTTGAACCTGAACGATCCGCTTGTTGTGGCGGGGATGATTGGCGCGGCTGTGGTCCTGCTGATCCTTATCCTGCTGATCGCGGCGCTGCGTGTGGCCGGGCGGTCGGCGCGCGCCACCGAACCATTGGCGCAACAGCTTGGCTATCTTGGCCAGCATGTGCAGGCCTTGGGGCAGGGCCAGGAACAGATGCGCGGGGGGCTGCAAACCGTGTCGGACGCACAGGCCAATGCGCAAGCGCAGGTGATCCATACCGTCGAGGTCCGCCTTGCCGCCGTTCAGCAGCAGATGCAGGACCGACTGGCCGAAAATGCCATGCGCAGTCAGCGCAGCCTGACCGAAATGCAGGAACGCATGAAAGAGTCGCTGCACGGATCGTCCAAACAGACCACGACCAGCCTGACCCAACTTCAGGAACGGCTGGCGGTTATCGACAAGGCGCAAGACAACATCACGAAGCTGTCCGGTGATGTGTTGAGCCTGCAGGATATCCTGTCCAACAAGCAGACGCGCGGTGCATTTGGTGAAATCCAGTTGCGCGAAATCGTGTCTAAGGCGTTGCCGAGCGACAGTTATACCATGCAACATACGCTTTCGAACGGAAAGCGGGCGGATTGCCTGATCCATTTGCCCAATCCACCGGGCCCCATCGTGATCGACAGTAAATTCCCGCTTGAGGCTTATGAGGCGTTGCGCAAGGCCGAGACGGATCACGCGTTGAAGGCCGCAGCGGTCCAGATGAAGGTTGCAGTCAAGAAACACATTGCCGACATTTCCAGTAAATACATCATCGAAGGGGAAACCGCGGATGGGGCTTTGATGTTCCTGCCCTCAGAGGCGGTGTATGCTGAACTTCATGCCAATTTCCCCGAACTGGTCCGCGTCGGGTTCGAAGCGCGCGTTTGGATCGTATCGCCAACCACCTGTATGGCGACGCTGAACACAATGCGCGCTATTCTCAAAGATGCGCGTATGCGTGAGCAGGCCGGGGCGATCCGCAAGGAACTGTCCTTTTTGGTGCAGGATGTGGACAGGTTGGGCACGCGGGTTGGAAATTTGGATCGTCACTTTTCCCAAGCGTCCAAGGACATCGAAGAGATCAAGATCAGCGCAGACAAGGCAGGCAAACGCGCCAATCGGCTGGACAACTTCGATTTTGAAGAAATCGAAGAGACAGTTCAGAACGTTGTGCCCTTGAAGGTTCCTGACAGCTAGGCGCGTGCCGCTGCAACCGCCGGGTCAACCAGCGCAACCCGCACGCCGGCTTGGATCACAGCCGCATCATAGGGTTCGCGCGCAAACACCTCATGCACCAGAGGCCGGAAATGATCGATGGTCAGCGTGTCGTAGTCAGGATCGAAGCTGGCCTGATCCCAGCGTTCGCAGAACGTCGCGCAATCGTCGAAATAAGGGTGACCGGCAAAGGTATCCCGTTTGTGCGGGTTCGCGCCCACATGTTCGCCGTAATAGATCATCTGGAAATCGCCGTGCTTTTCCACCACCCAAGTGCACTGTTCCCGCACAAACGGCTTGAGAATGCTGGCCGCATATTCATCGTGGTTGTAGGGCGCAAAAATGTCACCGATATCGTGCAACAAGGTCGACACCAGCCAATCCGTATCGGCCCCATCACGCCATGCGCGCGTGGCGGACTGCAGGGAATGGCCCAGCCGCGTAATCTGATAGCCTGACAACCCTTCGTCGAGGGTTTCCAAAGCCGTCAGCAACCGATCTGCCGTTCCTTTGGTATGGGCGACCTCGTGTTCGGTGAGAAACGCGTAATCCTCGCGGTCGCCATCTTTCATGGCGGTGAATTTGACCTGATCCATCATGAGAACATCCGGTAATAGGCCCAGTCGGGCAAAAACTGTGAAACGCGAAACAGCAATGAAAACGCTGTTGGAAAGCTCTTTTTGAACCGATCCGTCAGCATCAGTTCGAACATTTCACGCGCAGCGTCTTCGGGTTCCATGATAAAGGGCATGTTGAAATCGTTTTTTGCGGTCAGCTGCGTCTTGATGTAGCCGGGGTTTGCGACCTGAACCCGAACGCCCGTCTTGCGCAGGTCGGCGTACATGCATTCGGCCAGTGACATGGTTGCCGCCTTGGAGGCGGTGTACCCGATCGATCCGGGCAACCCACGGAACCCCGACAGGGACGAAGTAATGACCACGTGGCCTGCATCGCGTTTGACAAAATCCGGAATGACTTGGCCAAGGACACGGACAAAACCCGTGAAATTCACATCCGCCATCGTGACGGCCTGTTCGGCGTTCCATTCGGTTGCGGCAAACGGCCAGTAAGCGCCCGCAAGCAAGACGACCCCATCAATCTGTCCGACTGCGGCGGCGGCGGCCTTGACGCTATCGTCGTCCGAGATATCGACCGTCTGATACGATGCCTTGCCCGGCAGTTCGCTGACCAGTTCCGCCAGCTTGTCTTCGCTACGCGCCGATACTACCACTTCGATGCCAGCCCTGCTCATGTGGTGGGCAAGAGCGCGGCCTAATCCGTCACCTGCGCCAACGAGCCAGTAGCGTTTGCCGTTCAATTCCATATCACTCATGCTGCTTCTTTCAGTTCCGATGCGGGGACAGGGCGCAGTGTTGCGACCAACTCGGCGACTTTGAGACCGTATTTACGAAACTGCGAGCGATTCACAATGGTTCCATTGGGAGCCAGATACATCCAGTCCACAGTATCGAGCACATGCCCGCCAGATTTTTCGGGCAGGCGAAACCGGTATTTCAGTTGCACAGCGTTCCCGGCCTGTTGGCCCGTGCCTTCGCCGACGACATCGCTCGCCAGTGCCTTGATGCGTCCGTCATTGCCCAGCGTCAGATCCCACGCGCGTGTCTGTTCTGAACCGTCATTATAGCGGAAATGCTCTTTCATGACGCCGCGGTTGCCTTCCCAATGGCAATCAAATTCACCCACGAAACGGGATGTCACCCGCCCTGTGGGGCCATAAATCACACCTTCGCAGATGATGGGTCCGTTCAGATGGGTGCGGATGTCAAAGACGGTTGCGTCCTCTGCATAGTCCTCGGGCGCTTGCGCCAGAAACCCCGCGTAGCGTGTCCATGCCCAGTTAAGCGCAAAGACCAGCCCCGCGCCGATCAGCACAAAAAACAATCCGTCCATGTCACGTCTCCTTCAGATCTGTCGCAGCCAATAGAAAAATGGCGACGAGCTTGAGGCCACAAGGCACAGCTGCATAGAGCAGCGTGAGAAGCGCAAGAGCTTCGGGCGTGTTGTTGGTCGATGCGCTGTCAAACCCTGCCCGCTCAAGCAGCGGCAACAGGGACACAGCGGCAAAGGCCAAGGTGAATTTCGATACGAACGACCACAGGCCAAACCCTTCGGCGGCTGATGGGCTGATCCGGGCCATTCGCGTTGCAAACACAGCGGGCAGCAGTGTCAGATCCGCGCCCAAAGTTGCGCCAGACAGGACACAGATCACGGCAAAGGCGGCCCAATCACCAGCCCCCAGTGTCAACGCACCCCCAAAGGCGGCGATGGCCAAGATCATTGCGCTGATCAGGACAGGTTTGGTGCCGAACCGTTCGGCCAATTTGCCCCAAAACGGTGCAGAGACAGCAGCGCTGAGAAAGAACAACAGCAGCAACGGCCCTTCGAAACCGGGTGCGAGCAGGCGGCTTTCCACAAAGAACAGGAACAGGGTCGAACTGACTGCGACCGGCGCGGCATTGACCAGCGCGATCAACAACAACCTGCGGGCCAGCGCATCGTGCAACACTGCGCGAAACCCAACGGATGGCGGAAGACCGGCACTGACCCATTCGCCGCGCATCATGACGACCGCAGCCAGCGCCAGGACGCACACACCGACCGCAAACCCTGCGAAAGGAGCATCCATAAACCCGCCAAGAACGACAGGTGCAATGGCTGCCACACAGACGCCCAAAAGCGCCCCGGTTTCGCGCCAGCGCGCCAGTGACAAGTGCCCGTTGCCCGGCAACGTGTCTGCTTTGACCACGCCCTGGGCATAAAAGTTGATCGTCAGAAAACTGAAGGCGGAAAAGACGCCTGTCAGCATCAGGGCAAACCACACCAGCGGCGGCAACAGTGGTGGCACGGCAAACAGGCCCAGCATCGAGACTGCCATGACCGTTGCGCCAATGATAACACCAGCCCCTCTGTAGCTGCGCAGTGCCTCGCTCAGGCGGCCAAACAGGGGGTCCTGCACAACGTCAAGCAGGCGCAGAGCAAACAGCACTGCCCCCAGTGCCGCCAACGACACGCCATATTCATCTACATAGAATTTAGGCGCGTGAATATAGATCGGCAGCCCCGCGCACGCGAGCAACGCGGCAAACACCGCATAGGCCGACAGACGCTGAGGCTGGGCATTTTTCACCGCGACACCTCGTCAACGGGTGGTAAAGGGCGGGAGCGAAAGACGGCGCGTTTGATCCACAACTTCAGAGCTTGCCAGTGGATCAAAGCGAGCACCCGACGCGCGCCAAGCGGGCGTCGCAGCAATGCGCGCAGGATAGACCGGTTGGTCAGTGCGGCGCGTTTGCCTGTCAGGGTGGCGATCAAACCCCCTTCGCTGCGGGTATAGTCGATCCAGATGCCGATACGGTCATCGCGGATATCAAACCGAAACTCATACCCGCCCTCAACGGGTTGAAACGGGGATACGTGCAGGATCTTGGTCGTTTTCAGGCGATCATCCGGGGCGATGGGGCGCATATCGGAATGATGCACAAGATAGCTGTGGCGGTCGCCAAAGGTGTTTGTGACCTCGGCAATCACGGCCGTCAGGGCGTTGTCATCACGTCGGCACAGCCAAAAACTGACCGGGTTGAACACGTGGCCGAGTACCTTTGGTTGGGCCAGCAGTTCGATCCGAGCAACGTCCGTCACCTGATGGGCCTGCAGCACATCGCGCACCCACGCCGCGCCGCGCCCCTGCTTGGGCGGGCCGCCGTGATCAATATCGTCCAACGCCATCACGCTGCGCCCGTTGCGTGCAAACAGGCACGGCGTTGCAACCGGCGCTTCGGCGTCCACCAACATATAGTCGACGGTATAGCGGAACGCGTTATCAACGCTGCCTTTGCGCCCGTGATAGGTCACGCCAGAGATATGATCGACGGTCGCTGTCATTCGGCGGCAACCTGAAAACCCGGCACCTGGTTCAAAGCGCTTACCACATCGACAGCACTGGACAGACCATCCTCGTGGAACCCATGGCGCATCCATGCCCCGCAGAACCACGTGTTGTTCGTACCATTCATCGCGCGCACGGTGTCTTGTGCGGCCAAAGCGGCCAGATCATAGACCGGGTGACGCAGCACCGTTTGGTCATAGATTTTTTCATCCGGTATCGTCCGTCTGGTGTTCAGCGTCACGAAATGCGGATCGTCCATCGGTACGGGTTGCAGCGAATTGATCCAGTAGGTCAGGTCGATGCGATCGCTCTTTTGGCCGGCATCTTCAGTATAAACCCAGCTTGACCATGTCTGGCGATGCTTGGGCATAATGGATTCGTCGCAATGCAGGATCACGTCGTTGGCTTGGTATTTCACAGCCCCCAAGGCCGCGCTTTCAGCCTCTGACGGGTCCTCAAGCAATTTCAGGCTGTCGTCGGAGTGGGTGGCAAAGATGACTTCGTCAAAATTTTCCCAGTCGCCCCCCCATGCCTTGAGTTGCGGACCCGATTCCGTGCGACGCACAGATTGTATGGGCGCGCCCAGTCTGATGTCGACGCCATTGCCCCTCATCGCGCCCTCTAGCCGGCGTACGTATTCTATCGAACCGCCGTTGACTGTATACCATTGGTGCTGCCCTGTGGTGTTGAGAAGCGCATGGTTTTCAAAGAACTGGATCATGGCGTGGGCCGGGAAATCCATGATCTTTTCCGTCGGCGTTGACCAGATCGCACCACTGAGCGGCAGCAGGTAGTAATCGCGAAACCATGCGCCTGTTCCAAGCACGTCCAAAAATTGCGCCACGGTGCGCGTGCGGTCCTCGTTGGCGATGCGCAGGGCATTGCGGTTGAACCGCATCACGTCGCGCACCATGCCCAGAAACCGAGGGTTCAGAGCGTTCTTGCGTTGCGCAAACAACGCATCAAGGCTTGCCAGTCCATATTCCAAACTGCCCCCATCGATGGACGCCCCAAAGCTCATGTTGGATTTGACGACCGGTACGTCCAATTCCGCAAACAAGGCGGCCATGTGCGGGTAGTTGGCATAGTTGAACACCAAAAATCCTGTATCTACAGGCTGATCGCCACGTTTGCCGGCCATTATCGTGCGGGCGTGCCCCCCCAATCGGGGTTCTGATTCAAACAAAGAAACGTGGTGATCGGCGGCCAACATATGCGCTGCCCCCATCCCAGATATACCGCCACCGATGACGGCAATGCGTTTGCGGATGGCCGCGGGTGGTTCAAAAGGCATGTGTATTGGTCGTCCTTGGTATCTGTGTTGCTGTAACGTTTACGCCCCACTGCCCGAAACGGATGTAGAATGGTTAGGATTTATTTTTTGATCCAAATCACAGCAGCGGTCGTAGACCATTTATGTATGCGGGTTTAAACACGACACAACCAAATAGACAGCCGCCGATGGGTATGTTCCCGGGCGCTGTGACAGGACCTGCCAGAATGACAGACACAGACGGTAAACGGATGTTGTGGGTGAACCACATGATCCGCATCCGCGATAAGAAAGACCAAGCGGCGTTTGCCGAGCTGTTCGAACACTTTGCCCCGCGGGTCAAAGGGTTTTTGATGCGCTCCGGCTCTGACGCGTCGCTCGCAGAGGAATGCGCGCAGGAGGTATTGGCCACTTGCTGGCAAAAGGCACATATGTTTGATGCCTCGCGGGCGTCAGTCGCGACGTGGATTTTTACGATCGCGCGCAACCGCAAGATCGACATTCTGCGCAAGCAGCGCCGCCCCGAACCCGAGGAATTGGTATGGGGCCCGGAAGAAGAACCTGATCAGGCCGATGTTTTGGTGCTGCAGCAGGAAAGCGAACAGTTGGGTCAGGCAATCGCAGGACTGCCTGAAGCCCAGCGTGAATTGATACAAAAGGCGTATTTCGGGGATTTGTCCCACAGCGAAATTGCCGATCAAACCGGTCTGCCACTGGGCACGATCAAAAGTCGGATTAGGTTAGCGCTTGAACGTTTGCGCCACGAGATGAAGTGATAAAAGCCATGAAACAAAACATTAAGCATCACCTGACACAAAGTGTGTTGATGGGATACGCTGCAGGAAGTTTGCCAGAGGCGTTCAACCTTATGGTCGCGGCGCACGTATCGTTGTGCGATACCTGCCGGGCCGAGGTGGAAAGCTACGACGCGGTCGGCGGCGAGGTGTTTGAACACGCGCCCTATGATGATGTGTCGCTGTCTCCTGGCAGCTTTGCGGCGACGATGGCATTGATAGCCGGAGGCGCACCTGATGCGCCTGTCGTGGCGCGATCAAATGGGTCTATTCTGCCGGGTCCGTTGCAGGATTATATCGGTGGCGACCTAGAGAGTGTGAAATGGCGCAGTATCGGCCTTGGTGTGAAACAGGCGATCTTGCCGACGTCGCGCGATGCCTCGGCCAGATTGTTGTTTATTCCTGCGGGGGCGGCAATGCCGGATCATGGTCACCGCGGCACTGAGATGACGATGGTACTGCAGGGCGCGTTTCAGGACGAAGACGACTATTTTGCGCGTGGCGACGTTGAGGTCGCAGACAGTGACCTGCATCACACGCCTGTCGCGGATATTCACGAGGACTGTATCTGCCTTGCTGTGACGGATGCCCCCCTGCAATTCCAGGGATTGTTGCCCAAGATTGCGCAACGCTTTGCGCGCATCTGATATCGCTAAAATATTTTGATACGGATCAAGGCGGGGACTGTCCCCGCCTTTTTCATGTCTGAGGCAAAGCCCGGTCAAATGTCGCCTTGGCGCGTGCCCACACGGCCGTGTCCAGTGCGCCCAGCGTCAGTAAGCTTGGCAGCAACTGGTCCGCATAATCCTCTGATGATTCAACGGGCAACATCGACGGCAGATTGTCGATGGCCGTGACATCCAGCGGTGGCGTGTCGTGTACGCGCAGAGCCGGGGCGTCCCATGTCGTCGTGTGGTCATAGACCTTGATCGGGGAAAAATCGCTGTCTGGATCGCAAGCGATATCGCCGATCACACTGAGCCTGCGGGGCTGATGCTTGGTGCGCGCAGGCACAAAGACAGGGGTGCCGGGGCGCGCAAGAATGCAGTTGAAAAAGATGTCATGCGCCAGAATTTCTGGAAATGGGCCACCATGGGCTGTTTCCGCCATGTCCCATCGGGTCGTGGGCACGCCCATCACGGTGCACAGGTCTGCCGCCCCGGTTCCGACCCGCCCCAACGCGCCGATGATCAGCGCCGTGGGGCGGTGCGCGCCCGTACCGACCAGCGCGGATTGCAGGTCGGCCAATAGGTGGTTCGAGCTGGGGTAGGGGGCCACCGGGCCTGCAATCTGTCCCGTTTGCTGGGCGATCCAGCATTTCAGCGCAACCGCAGCCCCGGCATATCCCGCCCAATAGCCAAAGGCCGCAACCCGCCGGTTGTCCGTGTCCACCAGATATTCGAGATCATAAAGCGTACCACCCCCTGCCGCAAAACGCTGCAAGAGCCGTTGGCCGCTGGGTTGCCCCTTGAAGGCGTGACCGAACATGATGTGCTTGTGGGGCAATGGGCTGCCATCTTCGGGCAATTCCTAGAGGCCGAAAATGATCGCGTCCGACGGGGCGTCGGGCCAGGTGTTTTGCACCGCAATCTCTGCCCCGGTGGCGGCATAGCGGTCGGTTGGAATGCAGCGCGTCGGGCTGTCCTCAATTGTGACTTTGATGCCCGCTGCGGTCAGCTTGGCCGCGCCTTCGGGGGTCAGACCGACGCGCGTTTCATTTTCCCTTTGTTCGGCACGCACCCACAGATGGGTCATGGCAGCATTCCGTTTGCCCGGACCGCCTGCACACTTGGGCGATCCGCCATCGCAGCCATAAAGGCGCGAATTTTGGAAAATTGGCCAAGGTCGACTCCGTCACCCTCAAGCCAATTGCAGACAACAAACAGATAGGCATCAGCGATGCACGGCGTGTCGCCCAAGACATATGGTCCGGCCAGACAGTGCGTTTCGACATAAGACGCGCTGTCTGTCATCGTTTGGGGCACTTTGGCTGTCATGTCATCCCAGCTGGCCTGCATATCTGCCCAGCGGCCGCCGCGCATCTTGTGAGCGTGGTTCACGTGCATCGTCGAGGCGAGGTAGAACATGACCGCCCGCGCATGTGCGGCCTTGATCGGGTTTGAAGGCATCAGGGCAGGCGCAAGGGTTGCGATGTATTCCAGAATGGCCCCGGTTTCGGTCAGGATTGTGCCGTCCACGTCCAGTGCGGGCACGCGCCCTTTCGGGTTGATGGCACCATAGGCCGCGCTGTGCTGGTCGCCTGCGGCAAAGTCCAGTTTGTGCGTCTCATAGGATATCCCGGCTTCGTTCAGGGCGATGGCGACAGCGATCGAGATCGTGCCGGGGGCGTAGTAGAGTTTCATAATGTGCCTTTCAAACGTGAGTCTGGGCGTGATGGCGATCTGGGGACTCAAGGTGGGGGATGGCGTTGAACATCACCGGTGCCCATGTGCCGCCGATTGGGTGCAGGCGGTGGATTGATGTGTTCATGATGGCCAGCGCGACATTCGCCATTGCGTCTATGGATAGACCCAAATGTTGGCGCATCGCCATCGAGATCAGCCCGCCAGAGGTGACCACCAGTGCGGGGCCATCCCCTGCCGAGATGTCCTGTAAAGCGCCCTGTACCCGGCTTTCGAAACTTTCGAAGGTTTCGGGGGCTCCCTTGAGTATCCCGTCTTGCCATGCGGAAAAGACCCTTGGGAGGTGTTTCGTGAAATGGGCTTGTTCCGTGGGGATCGCCACCCCGTGTTCGTCGCGCAGGGCAGCGGCCAAAGTGAAGTATTCCAGCTCGTTCAGCCGCGCGTCTTCGATCGGTTCCAGGCCAGTGGCCATGCCCGCTGCTGTTTCGCGGTGGCGGCGTAAGGTGCCTGTATAGAGCCGCATATGGTGCTGATGTGTTGCACGCAGGTGGTCGCCCAGCCATGTCGCTTGCTGGTGGCCAAGCGCGCTGAGCTGATCATAACTGGCCTCGTCTGTTGCGTGCGAATTGGCCTGACCGTGACGGATAAGTGTGATGTGGGACATGGGAGCCTTTGGCTGGTGTTTGATCTGTTCTAGGCCAGCGCCTGCGCTGTGGGAAGCGTCGGACCCTGCGGAGAGGATCTTTTTGAAACATAGAATGCAGGACGCGGTGCATTCCATCGGAAACTTGAGGGACGCGAAAACGGGATTTGGTGTCGGGATTGGGAGTCCCGTCAGGTGCCATGTTGGTTTAGGCTGACCGCAATGACAGGGAGCGGTGCGCGATGACGGACAAAGTGACATTTACGCTGGACGGGGCCGAGGTCGTGGCCGAGCCGGACATGACCATTTGGGATGTCGCCCATGGCCGTGGCCTTGTGATCCCGCATTTGTGTCACAAACCTGCGCCTGGCTATCGCCCCGATGGCAACTGCCGCGCGTGCATGGTCGAGATCGAAGGCGAACGCGTGTTGGCGGCCTCGTGCATTCGCGAACCTGCCGAGGGCATGGTTGTCACCACCAATTCGACCCGCGCCGAAACGGCGCGCAAGATGGTCGTCGAGATGTTGGTGGCTGACCAGCCCGAGCGCGACGTGTCTCATGACAAATCTGCCCATCTTTGGGATATGGCCGAGGCAAATGGTGTGTCCACCAGCCGATTTCCTAAGGTGGAAGAGGGGCGTATCCCGCTGCTGGATAACAGTCATGTGGCGATGTCGGTCAATCTGGATGCCTGCATTTCCTGTGGCCTGTGCGTGCGCGCCTGTCGCGAAGTGCAGGTCAACGACGTGATCGGGATGGCAGGGCGGGGTCACGATTCCTATCCGGTCTTTGATCTGGCCGATCCTATGGGCGATTCCACCTGTGTGGCGTGCGGCGAATGTGTGCAGGCCTGCCCGACTGGTGCCTTGATGCCGTCCACTGTCGTGGATGCAGCTCAGGTGGGTGACAGTGCGGATTTTGATTCAGAGGTCGAAAGCATTTGTCCGTTCTGCGGAGTCGGCTGTCAGATTTCACTGAAGGTAAAAGACAACAAGATCAAATATGTCGAAGGCATAAACGGCCCCGCGAACGAAGGGCGTTTGTGCGTCAAGGGCCGCTTTGGCTTTGACTACATTCACCATGATCATCGCCTGACCAAACCGCTGATCCGCCGGGATGACGCCCCGGCCAAGGGGTTGAACGTCGATCCCGGAAATTGGGGCGAAGTGTTTCGCGAGGCGACATGGAATGAGGCGTTGGATTTCGCGGCCAAAGGTCTCAAGGGCCGCGGTCGTGAAGTTGCCGGTTTCGGGTCGGCCAAGTGTACGAACGAAGAAGCGTACCTTTTTCAAAAAATGATCCGTCAGGGATTTGGCCACAATAATGTCGATCACTGCACGCGGCTGTGTCACGCCTCAAGCGTGGCGGCGTTGATGGAGAATGTTGGGTCCGGTGCCGTGACGGCCACGTTCAATGAGATCGAGAATGCTGACGTTGCGATCGCCATCGGCTGTAACCCGATCGAGAACCACCCGGTTGCGGCGACCTATTTCAAGCAGTTCACCAAGCGCGGTGGCAAGCTGATCGTGATGGATCCGCGCGGTCAGGCGCTGAAGCGCTTTTCGTCCCATATGCTGCAATTCCGCCCCGGTGCAGATGTCAGCATGTTGAACGCGATTATGCATGTGATCGTCGAAGAGGGACTGTACGACCAGCAATATATCGACGCTTACACTGAAAACTGGGAAGCCGAGAAAGCGCATCTGGCGGGCTTTGCCCCTGAAAAGATGGCCGAGATCTGCGGGATTGACGCCGAGGTACTGCGCGATGTGGCCCGGATCTTTGCGGGTGCCAAATCTGCGATGATCTTTTGGGGCATGGGCATCAGCCAGCACATCCATGGCACGGACAATTCACGCTGCCTGATTTCGCTGGCGTTGATGTGTGGGCAAGTCGGGCGTCCCGGCGCGGGCCTGCACCCGTTGCGCGGACAGAACAATGTTCAGGGCGCGTCGGATGCCGGTTTGGTTCCGATGTTCTTGCCTGACTATCAATCGGTGACGGACGATGGTGTGCGCTCTGCCTTTACGGATGTTTGGCAATCAGAGGACTTTTCGAACGAAAAGGGTCTGACCGTCACTGAAATCATGGACGAGGTGCATCGCGGCAGCATCAAGGCCATGTATATCCTGGGTGAAAACCCCGCGATGTCGGACCCAGATGTGGAACATGCGCGCGACGCGCTGGCTAAGCTGGATCATTTGGTGGTGCAGGATATTTTCATCACTGAAACCGCGAATTATGCGGATGTTATCCTGCCTGCCTCAGCCTTTGCTGAAAAATCGGGCACGGTGACCAATACCAACCGGCAAGTTCAGATGGGCCGTCAGGCTGTGCCGCCGCCTGGTGACGCGCGTGCGGACTGGTGGATCGAGGTGGAATTGGCCAAGCGACTGGACCTGGGCTGGACCTATGCCAGCCCCGCCGATATTTTCGCCGAGATGAAGCGCAACATGCGTTCGCTTGAAAATATCACATGGGAGCGCCTGTCGAAGGAAAACGCGGTCACCTATCCCTCTTTGTCGCCCGAAGACCCTGGACAGCCCATTGTCTTTGGCGACGGATTCCCACGCCCTGACGGGCGTGCGCGGTTTACGCCGGCATCGGTGATCGCCCCGGATGATGTACCGGACGCAGAATATCCGATGATCCTGACCACAGGGCGGCAGCTGGAGCATTGGCACACAGGGTCGATGACGCGACGGTCTGTTGTGTTGGATGCGGTGGAGCCTGAGGCGAATTGCTCGCTGCATCCGTCGACCCTGCGCAAACTGGGGGTCGTTGCAGGAGAGCACGTGCGGCTGACAACCA
>ENA-OQVM01000217-OQVM01000217.1-marine-metagenome-genome-assembly--contig:-NODE-217-length-95147-cov-11.274387_pt1 | contig 95147 bp, 90 predicted proteins | sample MGYA00237776_ERZ505498 | MGnify/ENA primary metagenome ERZ505498 (study PRJEB26159, sample SAMN06265151) | marine metagenome | isolation source: Helgoland LTER site | place: Germany:Helgoland, sampling... | reverse complement strand
CGACGCTGAATACGTCGCGTGGCTGGCGACCAAGCTGCATGAAACGGACGCCGCATTCGAACAATCCGCCTTTTCTCGCGCGGCCTGCGACGGCTTAGACGATTTGGAGCTCAAAGCGCGTGTTGAGCAGATTTCACAGGCCATGGGACGCTTTCTGCCTGATGACTTTGCCCGCGCCGTCGGCATCGTTCAGCAGTCGATGGGGGATCCCGGTCCGCCGCCAGACGACGAAGGCATGGGCGGGGTCGAATTCTGGCCCCACGTCACTTTTCTCTCTGCCTTTGGCCTCGCCAAACCGGAACCAGCGCTTCAAGCCATGCGCGTCTTTACGCAGCACTTTAGCTGCGAATTCTGTGTGCGTGCGTTTCTGATACACCATCCCGCGAAGACCCTCGCGCATGTCCGCCAGTGGTCCACCGATCCAGACTGGCGCGTGCGTCGGCTGGCGTCCGAGGGCACGCGCCCCCGCCTGCCTTGGGGGCAGCAGCTCAAGGGCTTTATGAAAGACCCGACCATCGTACTGGATGTGCTGGAGGGGATGCACAGCGATCCCAAGTTGATCGTCCGCCGCTCCGTTGCCAACAACCTCAATGACATCGCCAAAGACAACCCTGAACAGGCTTTAGCCGCCGCTCAGCGGTGGTTCAAAACCGGTGACAGCGGTTCGCAGTGGACCGTCAAGCACGGCCTGCGGACCATGGTGAAGCAAGGGCACAGCGGCGCCTTGGCGGTGCTCGGGTTTAAAGGGGGCGAAGGGGTGCTGGTGAGCGATCTGCGGCTTTCCCCGGATCGTCCCCCCATCGGCGGTTCAGCAGGGCTCTCGTTTCGCCTGCACAACAGCGAAGCTGAAACCGTAAAGCTGGTCGTTGACTACGCCCTGCAACGCACGCTCGCCCGCGGCAAAAGGGGGGAGAAGGTTTTCAAGCTGCGCACGCTGACCCTCAAGCCCGATGAAACTGTGGATCTCGCCACCACGCTGCGCTTCAAACAGCTTTCAACCCGCACGTATTACCCCGGCGAGCATGCGGCGCGCATATTGATCAATGGCCGGGTCGCTGCTGAGATCTCGTTCCCGTTGGTGCAGCCCGAGACCGAGGCGCCCTAGGCGGAAACGGTGGAAATGCTCGGAAACCGCTTTTGCAGTTTGCCCCAGTCATCGTCGTTGATCCGCACCGTCGCACGGGTTCCTTCTTCGACGTTGGTGTGGGTCAGCACGTTGCTGAATTCGTGCAGCCACGCCATCGCAGCACCGGCTGCGTAGGGCACCAACAGCTCCAAATCCTGTTCGCCGTCTGACAAGGCTTCGTCGATGGTGGCCAACAGGTTGTCCAGACCCTCACCCGTCACCGCCGAGGTTCGCACCACGGCGAACAGGGCATCAAAGTCCGGGTCGTGCTCAGCGTCGGCCATGTTCTCCGCGGCCTCTTCGTGATCGATCTTGTTCCAAACTTCGATCACGGGAACCACGTCAACCAGCGTATCCGCCGGAACCTTGCGTGCATCGGGTTCCTCAAGGTCGGGGTCGAGCGGTGGGTCTTGGATGGGTGGGGGCAGGCGGTCGGGTTCTTCAGGGACATCCATGCGACCCAAAGAGCGCAAAACATCCAACACATCGCGTTTCTGCGCATCCCATTCAGGGTTTGACGCGTCACGGACGTGCAGAATCAAATCAGCTTCGATCACTTCCTCCAGCGTCGCGCGGAAAGCATCAACCAACTCGTGCGGCAGGTCAGAGATAAAACCAACCGTGTCCGCCAAAACCAGATCGCGGCCACTGTCCAGCCGCAAGCGCCGCAACGTCGGGTCCAGCGTGGCAAACAGCATGTCTTTGGCCAGAATATCGGCACCCGTGAGCGTGTTAAACAGCGTCGACTTGCCGGCGTTTGTATAGCCAACCAGCGCCACCACATGCGCGCCTTGGCGCTCTCGTGCTGCGCGGTGCAGGCCGCGTGTCCGGCGCACGTCTTGCAAATCACGCTTGAGCTTGTCGATCCGCTCCAGCAGCATTCGGCGATCAAGCTCCAACTGCGACTCACCCGGCCCGCCCATAAACCCCGCGCCGCCGCGCTGACGTTCCAGGTGGGTCCATGATCGCACCAGACGCGACCGTTGAAAGGTCAAAGCCGCCAACTCGACCTGCAACCGACCTTCGCGGGTCTGCGCGCGTTCACCAAAAATCTCCAGGATCAGCGCTGTCCGGTCCAGAACTTTGGCCTCCAGCTCGCGCTCTAGGTTTCGATGCTGAACCGGCGTCAGAACGGCGTTGAAGATAACCACGCTGGGGTATTCCGCATGCACGCGATCATGCCAGTCTTTCAGCGTACCCGTTCCGATCAAAGTGGATGGCCGGATGGTCGAAAGATTGACGGTCGCGGATGCTGTGACCTCCAAGCCAATGGCTTTGGTCAGCGAGATGGCTTCTTGCAGCTTGTCATCTGCCGTTCGGCCAATGGCGCGCGCAGCCGCGTTCCCGCGCTCGCGAGGAAGCATGACGTTAATGACAAAGGCGGAATCTTTTGATCGCTCTGATGGGTGCATCAAAGCGACTTAGGCCCGTATGGCCTGAGTTTCAATCGTGAACTCGTCATCAATCCGCAGGTGGGACAATATCTTCCATCAAATTCACCGGCTGTGCGGGCATGATGGTGGAGATTGCGTGCTTGTAAACCAGCTGTACGTGCGCGTCGCGGCGCAGCAGCACAGAAAAGTTATCAAACCAAGTGACGATCCCGGTCAGCTTGACGCCGTTGACCAAAAAAATGGTCACAGAGATCTTATTCTTGCGAATATGGTTCAGGAAAACGTCCTGTACGTTCTTACTATCGGCCATGGTCTTTTTTGCCTCCCCGCCTCTCGTCCAAGCCGATCAATCGTGCCTGGGCTGGGTTTTTCTTTTATGTTCTCTGACATTTAAAATCCGAGCGCGACTTCCGCATTAGTCGCGTCCGGCGCTCAAGCCTTCATCCCCCTTGCCGACGGCAAACTAAGACAAATAACCTCGAACGGTTGCAATATGCGCCAATTCTTTACCAGAAATCAAGGCAGTGCGACCCTTCGGAGATAGTAGCCTTACTCAATTTTACCGAATTCGCGCCGTTTAAGGGCGGTGAATACACCGTTAGTCGATTTGCGCGTTCACGTGGTGGGCAAAGGCGTTGAGAATCTCTTGAACCACAGGTCCGGTCTCGCCGGAGCCGATTGTTCTGCCATCAACGCTTCGAACAGGCCGAATCATATTGCCGGAGGAGCTTTGGAAGGCTTCATCCGCTGCCATTAGGTCTTTCACGGAAAATGGTTTTTCCTCAATCGCCCATTGATGTTGCTCAGCCAAGGCGACAATTGCCGTTCGAACGATGCCTTTCAAAATGGCTTGATCGGTTTGGTGAGTTTGTATGATTACGCGGCCAGAATCGGGATCACGTCGCACAATCCAAGCGTTTGCCGACGATCCTTCCGTGATTTCGCCCTGATCGTTGATCAACCACGACTCATAGGCGCCCGCTTCTGCTGCAGCCTGTTTCGCCAAAACATTGGGCAGCAGGGAGATTGATTTGATGTCTGGCCGCGCCCAACGCTCGTCGGGACCGGTGATAACATCGATCATATCTGGCTGAGACAAATCATCGGGCATTTGCAGATGCCGGCCGGTGACGACCATCGCCGGCGCGACGGGCGTGGTTGGGAATTTATGATTCCGCGGTGCTTCGCCTCGGGTGACCTGCACGTAAACAATGCCGTTGTGGATCATGTTCTTTTTCGCAATCCGGCGGGCAATCATGCTCAGGGCTTTCCGGCTCACGGGCTGGGAAATCCGCAGTTCTTCTAAACCGCGCTCCAGCCGATCCCAGTGCCAATCTTCGTCAATAAACGTTCCTTTAACGATCGGAACAACATCGTAGATCCCATCCGCAAACTGATAGCCGCGGTCTTCGATGCCGACTTGTGCATGATTGTGCGGGACGTAACGACCATTGACGTAAGCGATTCTGGGCATGTCTGTTTCCGATAGGTTCAGCGTTTCGATTTCTTGTTTAGCAGCCCGCCCGCTGGGGAGCTAGAGCACCGCGGCATCTCCCTTAATTTGGCTGTTTTTGCCGCAGAATGAACCCGGAGCGCGGTCCATTCCCACCATGTTTATCCGGCACAAAGCGATCAACAAAAAGAAGACTGAATCCGGAGCGGCTTAGGGAGCAGGCGTTGTGTTGCGTCAAACGATTATGGTTGCCATATCGGCGTTGGTGGTGGGGTGTCAGCGACGCACCGAACTGCCCGATCACTTGGTTCTGACACGTCTGGACAGCCAAAGTATTGGCGGTGCGGACTCGTGTGTGGCTGACGAATACGGGCTCGCGTTTTCATCGGGGAAACCCCGTTGGACCCTGAGCGATGTTTAAAAGACGCCCACGCCGACCGAGAATAACTTTTCCGCTTTCTTCACGTGGTCTGAGTGCGCGAGCAGGACCACGCGGTCACCGGGCTCAATGATTTCGTCAGGTTTGGCCGGAATATAATCGTCGCCCCGCACAATCGCACCGACGATCAGCAAACCCTTTTTCTCGATCTTTGAGATCTTTTTTCCGGTCAGCTCGCTGCCGGGCGCAGCTTCGACGTCGAAGATTTCACCAAACCCTTCGCCCACGGAGTAAACCGCCCGAATCCGGCCCTGCCGGACATAGCGTAAGATCGACGATACCGTGATCAACCGGGGCGAAACCACAACGTCGATCCCCAACTGTCCGACCAGCGAAGAAATGGACTGCCGGTTCACGATCGCCACCGCACGCTCTGCACCCATCCGCTTCGCCTGCAGCGCGGCCAGAATGTTCAGCTCGTCGTCGTTGGAAGCCGCGACCAGCGTTTCCGTCTTATCAACCCCAGCCTCCGACATCAGCTCGGTTTCCAAAGCATCGCCGTGAAGCACAACCGTGCGGTTCAAGTGCTGGGCGGCGTATTTGGCCTGTGCCGCATCCACCTCAACCAGTTTGATCCGCAGGCTTGGGTCTTTGGATTCGAGCAACTGCGCCAGGTTCAGCCCGACGTTGCCCCCGCCCATGATCACCATCCGGCGGCCTTCTTGCTCTTCATGACCAAACAGCGCCAGAACGCGCTCGACCTGATCTTCCTGAGCGACAAAATACACCTCATCCCCGGCTTCAAGCTCTGTATCGCCACTGGGGATGATCATTTCGTTGCCGCGCGCCAAGGCAACAATCCGCATGGAAAGCTGCGGGAACAAGTCAACCAGATGATCCAGCGGCGTTCCCAAAATCGGCGTCTCGTCCAAGCAGCGTACGCCAACAAAGACCGCCTTGCGTTTGGCCAGCGGGATCACTTCAAACGCGCCGGGAACGGCCAAGCGCCGCTGGATGGATTCAGCCACCTCGACTTCTGGCGCGATGATGTGATCGATCGGCATATGATCGGCTTGGAACAGCTCGCGCCATTCTGGGCGCAGATAGGTTCCTTGACGCACGCGCGCGATTTTCTTTGGAACGGCAAACAGGGTGTGCGCCACTTGGCAAGCGACCATGTTGATCTCGTCAACTTGCGTGACGGCGATGATCAAATCCGCATCCATCGCCCCGGCTTGCTTGAGCACGTCGGGGTGCCCGGCGTGTCCCACCAAGCCCCGCACGTCCAAGGTATCCGTCGCAGCGGCGACCAGCGCGGGATCAATATCGATGACGGTTACATCCGTATCGAAGCGCGACAAGTACCGGGCAATGTTGGTGCCGACTTGCCCGGCTCCGCAAACAATAACGCGCATGGTTCACCCGGTTCCTGTGTTTGGTGAAGCTCTAAAGGGCTTCTGAAGCTTCAGACGTGGTTTCGTCGGCTTCATCATCTTCACTTTGCGCCAACGCCCGCAGTTTCCGGTGCAGGGCAGAGCGCTCCATACCGACAAACTTCGCAGTCCGCGTGATGTTTCCGCCAAATCTGAGAACTTGGGCGTCCAGATATTGCCGCTCAAAGGCTTCTCGCGCCGCACGCAGGGGCAGGGACATCAGATCGGCGACTCCTCCACCAGAAAGCACGGCTGGGCCTTCGCTGGTGATATCGGGCGGCAGCATGTTTGGACGAACCACGCGCTCGCTGTCTTGCGGCGCCATGATCACAATCCATTCCATAACGTTCCGCAACTGCCGGACGTTGCCGGGCCACGGATAAGCCTGCAGCACCGCCAAGGCGTCACCACCCAGCTCCAACGGCTCTTTCCGGTTGTCAGCGGTCAGGCGGTCGAGAAAGGATCGCGCCAGCTCTGCAATGTCTTCGGGGCGTTTGGCCAAGCCGGGGACTTCGATTTCGACCACGTTCAAGCGGTAGTAGAGGTCTTCCCGGAACAGCCCTTCGCCGATGAGGGTGCGAAGGTCGCGGTTGGTCGTGGAAATGATGCGCACGTCCGCGCGTACTTCCTGCGTCGAACCCAACTGCGTCAGTGTCCCACGGTGGAGGAAACGCGCCAATCGTGCCTGTGCATCAGGTGACAGATCACCCACATCGTCGAGCAGCAAAGTGCCGCCGTCCGCCTGTTGTATCATGCCGGACATCGGTGGGCGCTGGCCTGTGCCAGCGTCACCAAACAACATGGCAACGCCTTCTTCGCCATCGAGCTCAAAGCACGGAACTTCCACAAACGGCTGATCCCCGCGCAGTGAGCGGTTGTGCATCATCCGCGCCAGCAAACCCTTGCCCGAACCCGGTGGGCCAGAAATCATCAGGCGGCTGTTGGTTGGCGCAACACGATCAACGGTCTGGCGCAGCGTCTGGATCACCTGACTGCCGCCAACCAAATCCGTGTCTTCACCCGCCTTTTGCCGCAGAACCGCGTTCTCTGCCTTCAGCGCGGAGGTTTCCAGCGCGCGTTGGATCAGGATCAGCAGTCGATCCGTGTTGAATGGCTTTTCAACAAAGTCATAAGCGCCCTGTTTGATCGCCCGCACGGCTGTTTCGATCGTCCCGTGACCGGACATCATCACGACAGGCGTGTTTGGGATATTCTGCGCGTATTCTTCGAGCAGCCCGATGCCATCGGCGGTCGAGCCTTGCAGCCAAATATCCTGAAAAATCAGATCCGGTCGCGCCAGACCAACCTGTCTGCGCGCCTCGGCATCACCATGTGCTGTGCGAACACGGTACCCTTCGTCTTCCAGAATGCCACTGAGCAGCATCCGGATATCGGCTTCGTCATCAACAATGAGAATGTCAGCGGACATTAATCACCCAAGCTGGTTAGCGTTAAAAATACGTCGCGACTTTTCGGTGGACCGATTAAGGCCCATTCGCTCAGAAACTCATCGGCTGTAAATGTGGCTGCAATACCACAGTCAGTTTGTTGCTGCCAAGTCTATCCACAGGTCACTTCAACAATTTCGTCATCGTCATCGAGCGAAATATTCATTCTCGACTCGTTGTAATCCATCGTAACGGCATCGCCCGGTCTGATTACGCGCACTTGGTCGCCCATAACAAGCGCACTTGGCACAAGCCAGACCGAGTCCCCGATGTAGGGATCCAGCGCTCCGCTGCCGCAGGTGGTATCAATGATCGGCGCCAGCCCGATTGACCGGGAGGCTTCATCACACGCTGAGTTGGCCAGCAGAAGCGGCATCACGCCACCAATCAGGCCAAGTCTGATCCACGTCTTCCCCATCGCTAAACCGGTGCCTCGCCGGGGGGAACCGCGCTGATTGATGGGGGCGGGAAGATCATCTGCGCTTTTGCGCCAGACAGCTCCTCGCTGCCTTCACCGTTCGAAAGCACCAACTGACCCCCGTGATCTTCCATGATTTTCTTCACAATCGCCAAACCCAGCCCCGTCCCTTTTTCCCGCGTGGTCACGTAGGGTTCAGCCAGTTTGGGCAGCAGCTCGACGGGATAGCCCAGGCCGTTGTCGTTGATGGTGATGACGGTGGAGCCGTTTTGTGTCTGCTCCAGCGATACACGAATAATGCCGTCGCTCAGCTTGCCGTCAATGATCACCGCTTGCACGGATTCAGCGGCATTCTTGACGAGGTTGATCAGGGATTGTGACACCAACTGCATGTCACAGGTCACGCGCACGGGTCCGACACCCGTGCGATCTTCCAATCGAACGCCTTCAAACGCGCTGCCTTGCAAGGAAATCACACGGCGCGCGATTTCCACCAAATCGTGGTCATCCACCCGCGGCGCAGGCATTCGCGCAAACGACGAGAACTCATCCACCATGCGCGCAATATCACCAACTTGGCCAATAATGGTGTCGGTGCAGGTTTCGAAGATGTCAGGCCGATCGTCGATCTGCTTCAGGTATCGCCGCTTCAGGCGTTCAGCAGACAGCTGGATCGGCGTCAGCGGGTTCTTGATCTCGTGCGCAATCCGACGGGCGACATCCGACCACGCCGCTTGTCGCTGGGCTGCGAGGAAATCGGTGATGTCGTCAAAGGTCAGGACATAGCCCAAAACGCTGTCACCTTGCTTCTCAGCAACCACAGCGGTTTCGAGCGTCCGCACTTTGCCATCCGGTCGCGTGTATAAAACATCACTCGTATGGATGGTCGATGGCTCGTCTGATGCGCGCTGCAGCAGATCGTCAAAAACGGGCAAAAGCGCGCTCAGTGGCTTGCCTGTTGCCTCTTCGAGATCCAAATCGAACAGCTGATTGGCGCGGCGGTTGGGCAGGTTGATCCGCATTTCGCTATCCAAGCCAATCACACCGCGAGACACCCCTGACAGCACAGCTTCGGAGAATCGGCGGCGCAGCTCGGCTTCGTCGGTTGCCTGAATCAACGCCACTTGCTGGGCTTCGATTTGGTTTGCCATGCCGTTAAACGTGCGAGATAGGGTCGAAAGCTCATCGCCGTCGATTTGTTGGGAGACGGTGACACGCGTGGACAAATCGCCTGACCCGAGCCGATCAGCCGCCCGTGTGAGTTCCAAAATGGGGGTCGTGAGCCAGAGCGCAAATCGCAGGCCCGCCATCCCTGCCAAAATCACCAACAGCAGCGCGACGACAAAGAACAGCAGCGCAAAAATCAGACGATACTGCTCCGACGCGCGCGCCATATTGGTGTAGCTGTCTGCGGCTTCATTCGACAATTCAACCCGCTCGACCACGGCATCATCAACGTCGACGGACGCGACCAGATACGTGTCTGTCAGAAACACATTCTCAATCGCGATGAGCATGGACAGAACGTCATCATCGGGCAGAGAAATTTCGACCCCCCGGTTATCCAACCGCGCGCCTTGTGGCAGCAGTTCGTTGGCGAGGTCGAAAGCATCTTCAGGGATCGTCAGCACTTCAAGCTCAGACACACCCTGCGCTGAGGTCAAAATCGTGCCATCGCGCCGAATCACACTCGCCCCAGAAAGACGACGGATCCCGGCGGAGCGGTAGATGATTTGCTGCACTTGCGCGAGGTCTGAGGCGTTTTCATTCAGCCGCTCAATATCCTCAGCCACGCGAGAGGCTTGGAAGTTCAGGCGGGCGCGGTGTTCGCCGAGATAGGCTTGGGCAACTTCGCGCGAGCTGTTGACAGCATCGCTCACCGCACCCCCAAACCAAGTCTGAATCCCGAACCCCAACACCAGAACAGCGACGAGCGAAATCAGCAGCGTCGGCAGGCTCGATACAACAATCAGGAACAGCACAACGCGGCGATAAACCTGTGTGCCCGATAGCCGATCCCGAATGTCCACCCACGCGTAAAAGCCCTGAACGGTAATGAACGTAGCAAGCGCAACAAGCAGGATCAGATCGAACCAAAGCAGCGAAACAATGCGCCCAAGCGGGCGCGTGGGGGAGAAGCCACGCCACAGCTCGAAACCGGTCCACCCCAGAACCATCAGCGATACAACCGTCAAAGCGCCGACAAACAGGGCCAGCGTGCGGTTTCTGCCAATGTTGGGCATCGCGCGATCATCATCGCCTTCGGGCGCGGTTGCGTCCGTTCTGGGCAATATTAGCGTTGGTATCGATGCGTCACTCATAGACAGCTCGGAAGCGCCTCCGGACGCTCAGGTTAAACCGGTTCGTCGGGCCTGCGGAGACCTCTGACGACTTCGATATCAAGATCCCGTATTTTCTTCCGAAGCGTGTTTCGGTTCAAGCCCAGGACTTCTGCTGCACGAATTTGGTTACCACGCGTCGCATCCAACGTCTGCTCAATCAAGGGTTTTTCAATCTCTTTTAGAACGCGATTGTACAAACCTGCTGACGGTAGACCATGGGTGTGTGCCGAAAAAAAGGCGCGCAAATGTTGATCGACAGCGGATCGCAGCGAAGCGTGCGCCGTCTCATTCTGCCCTGTTAGGGAGCCTGCGAGCTCTTTTTCAATGACGTCTGAGTCGATTTCATTCTGGCTGTAGAGCGCGCAAATGCGGCGCACATTGTTTTCCAGCTCGCGCACGTTACCGGGCCAAGAGTGCTTCTTCAGCGCATCTAACGCCTCGGCTGAAAAGCTCTTGCCGGGCAAGCCTTGGGACGCATTCATGTCCACAAAGTGCCGCACCAAATCTGGGATATCGTCCAATCGCTCGCGCAATGGTGGAACCCGCAGCGGGACGACGTTGATGCGGTAGAACAAATCTTCTCGGAACAGACCGGCTTGGACCGCCGCGCTGAGGTCTCGGTGGGTCGCGGCAACAATACGAACGTCAGCGCGCATTTTCTGGCTGCCGCCAATGCGCGTATATTCGCCTTCTTGCAGCACCCGCAAAAGCCGGGTTTGGGCTTCCAGTGGCATGTCGCCGATTTCGTCGAGGAACAGCGTACCGTACTGCGCTTGGCTGAATTTGCCGTCGAACCGAGAATTTGCGCCGGTAAAAGCGCCTTTCTCGTGACCGAACAGCTCGCTCTCGATCAGCTCCTTGGGGATCGCGGCCATGTTGACGGCGACGAATGGTGCCTCTCTGCGCCGGGAAAAGTCATGCAAAGCGCGCGCGATCAGTTCCTTGCCCGTCCCACTTTCGCCCGTAATCAAGGCTGTCAGGTCGGTTTTGACCAGGCGCGCAATGACGCGGTAGATGTCTTGCATCGCCGCAGATCGACCGATAAGCGGTAGGCGGTCGAGGCGGGTTTCTTCCCGGTTCTGATCGCGCTCTTTCTGCTCCTTCGCGGCCGTTGCGCGCTGGGTTGGCTGGGCCAAGCCGCGCTCAACCGCGTTCAGCAGCTCTGTCAGGTCAAAGGGCTTGGGCAGATATTCAAACGCGCCCCGATCCGTGGCTTTCACGGCGGTCAGCAGCGTATTCTGCGCCGACATGACAATCACCGCCATATCGGGCCGCAGTGCGCGGATGCGCGGGACCAACTCCAGTCCATCACCGTCCGGCATATGAACATCAGTGATGACGATATCGCCATCACCCGCTTGCACCCACTGCCAGAGAGTCGAGGCGTTGCCCGTGGCGCGGACACGATGACCCACGCGACCCAAAGCGCGTGAAAGCACCGCTCTGATCGCTCGATCATCGTCCGCAATGAGAATTGTCGCGTTTGATTGCATCATAATTAAGCATCTAGCCTGAATTCACCGATGCGCAAAGGCCAAATGCTCAATACATGGGCAATTGTAAGCGAAAAACGGTCTTGCCGGGCTCGGATTCAAAGTCAACAAAGCCGCCCATGTCGTCTGTGAGCTTTGAGACCAAGGCCAATCCCAAGCCTGTACCCTTGGCCTTGTTGCTGGTCACAAAGGGGTCAAAGATGGCGTCGCCCAGTGTTTCGGGGATGCCGGAGCCGTTGTCTGTAACCATGACATGAAGCGGCAATTCGACGCGCTCGCCCGATCCGGCGGGCGCAATCCGAGTCCCGAGGCGGTAACGGGTGGACAGGGTGACTTCACCCCGGTCATCCGGCGCCGCTTCGCAGGCGTTCTTGATCAGGTTCAAAACCACTTGGATCAGCGAATCCTTGTGCCCCGCCACGTCAGGCAAAGACGGGTCATAGTCCTGATGGAAGGTGACGCCAGCGCCGAAACTGTTTTCTGCGAGCGCGAGGGCATGATTGAGCACTTCGTGGATGTTGACCGGCTCGGCCACGCTGCTCTCGAAGTTCCCAAAGGCCTCCATCCGCTCAATCAAGCCGGCAATGCGGTCGGTTTCTTCTTCGATCAGGACGGTGAGTTGCCGGTCTTCTTCGTCTTCGATGCTCAGCGACAGCAGCTGCGCCGCGCCCTTCATCCCGGCAAGCGGGTTCTTAATTTCATGCGCCAGCATCGATCCCATCGACGACATCGAGCGCCCGGCGTTCATGTTGGTTAATTGCTGGTCCAAAGCATCGGACATGCCGCGCGGCAGCAGGCTGATCACCATAGCGCCGCTGTAGGTTCCTGCGCCGCCCGTGGCCAGCGGTGCAACGTGCGCCGTGACGTTGCGCTCGCCGATGCGTGGGCTTTCGAGGCGAATATCGAAGTCGCTGGCCGAGTTTCGACGGCTGCGCGATAGCGAGATCAGGCTGATCAGGGGGTTATCTTCAGGCACGTAGTCCGTCAGTTTCGTGCCTTGCAGCATATCCAGCGAGAGTTGAAGCAGGTCTTCCCCGGCGGGATTGGCGTAGCTGATCAAGTCGTCGCCATCGAGGACCAAAATGGGATGAGGCAAGCCCTCAAGAATGGTGTCTGTTGTGAGTTTCATGTCTGGGTCATGCTGCTAAAGCCATATCTGACTTGGGGGTTGCCTGCTCACACGCTGCTGCCTGAGCAAAGAAGTCCTTTATGACCGCGAACATGACAGAGGGGTCATCCGTGGTGTTTGCCGCTTTTCGAAAAGCGCCAGCGTCGTCGATTCCGACCAGCGCTGAAGATACATGCTTTCGGGCCTGTCGCAGACCGTGGGCGGTGCCGTGGTAGGCGAGCATGCGCTCCAGCAGGTCAAACAAGCCCGCTTCGCGCTCGGTGGCGCCTGGCGTGGGCCGAGGTTTCCTGCCTGCCAAGTGATCGACGGCCTGATCCAGCAGCCAAGGCTGATCCTGTGCTGCGCGGCCGATCATCACACCCGCCGCACCGGAGTGCCTCAAGGCCTCATCCGCGTCGGCAAGGCTGCAAATGTCACCATTGACCAACAGCGGTAAAGACGTGGCGCGGCGTACGTCGCCAACTTTGGCCCAGTCCGCTTGGCCCTTGTAGAATTGGCACCGTGTCCGCCCGTGAACCGTAATTCCGTTAAGTCCCGATTCTTCAGCCATTTTCGCGAGTTTTGGTGCGTTAAAGCTCTGGTCGTCCCAGCCCAGTCGCATCTTGACGGTCAAAGGCACTGAAATGGCGGCGCGCACAGTCTCGAAGATGTCGGCGCACAGGCTCTCGTGTCGCATCAGGGCGGAGCCGCTGGCCTTAGTGACGACTTTGCGCGCCGGGCATCCAAAGTTCAAATCGATGGTGTGAGCGCCGCGGCCCTCCATGATCCGTGCCGCCTCGGCGATGAGTTCCGGTTCAGTCCCGGCCAGCTGAACAATGATTCCGGGTTCATCATCAATGGCTTGATTGAGTTTTCGGCTGTCTTTGACCTGCCGAATGGCCGCCTCTGAGGCAATCATTTCAGTCACAACCTGCCCCTGACCTAAATTACGGATGTAATCGCGGAAGGGGCGATCGGTTACGCCAGACATGGGTGCAAGCAGGACGCGATCCTGCCAGCCCAAGGCGTGCAGGGTGTCTCTGTGGGGCGCGTTCGAGGGGTCAAGTTCGGTCTTCATCGTGTTTGACCTACGTGAGGGGTCGCCATACCGCAACGGCTAGGCTATATTATGCGCAAAATTAAGGCATAAACCCCGTATTTAAAGGGCTTTTCCAAAGTCCGCTCACCGATTTCAAAGACTGCTCATGCTCGCTTTACGTCTCGCACAAATTGCACGCACTTATTTGCCAGTTGCGATTTTCACCGCAACGGCCCTGTACTTCATCTTCCATCTGGTGACCGGAGAACGCGGATTGCTGGCATTTATGGCCATCAAGCGGGAACTGAACGACGCAACGGTTATCCTTGCCGACCTAGAAGTTGAGAAAGTCGCGCTGGAGCGTGATGTCGAATTGCTGAACGACACGCCGATTGATATCGACATGCTCGAAGAGCGGGCGCGGATTGAATTGGGATACGTGCGAGAGGATGAGATGATTATCCTGCACAAAGAGGACGATTAACCACTATACGGTTAAAGTCAAAAAAAGTATTATATATCAGTAAAATAGACGCCATTGTGTTAATCAAAAAATAGCGTATTTTAGCCTCTCACTAAGCGATTTCACTCCCGCAGAGGCGAAGACATGGCGACAACAGCGCGAAAATCCGCGAAACGCACGTCCAATAAGCAATTTGACGACGCGCAGCTCACCAAATTCTACGAAGACATGCTGCTTATCCGCCGTTTCGAAGAAAAGGCTGGGCAGCTCTACGGTATGGGGCTCATCGGCGGCTTCTGTCACTTGTATATCGGGCAAGAAGCCGTGGTTGTCGGGATCCAGCATGAGTTGGAAACGGGCAAGGACAGCGTCATCACCGGCTACCGCGACCACGGCCACATGTTGGCGACGGGTATGGACCCAGATGGCGTGATGGCAGAGCTGACGGGACGGTCGGGCGGCTATTCCAAGGGGAAGGGCGGCTCGATGCACATGTTCTCCACCGAAAAGCGCTTCTTTGGTGGCCACGGGATTGTTGCGGCTCAAGTGTCGCTGGGCGCGGGTTTGGCCTTTGCGCACAAATACAACGATGATGGCGGTATTTCAGTCGCTTACTACGGTGACGGCGCCGCCAATCAGGGGCAGGTTGCCGAAACGATGAACATGGCGTCGCTGTGGCAGTTGCCAATCTTGTTCGTGTGCGAAAACAACCGCTATGCGATGGGAACATCCAACGAGCGCGCCGCTGCGATCACCGACTATGCGGCACGGGGCAAGCCTTACGGTATTCCCGGTGCGCGGGTGGATGGCATGGACGTGGAAGCCATGGCGACGGAAGCTGCGAAGGCGGTTAAGCACGTGCGCTCGGGCAAAGGTCCGTTTGTGTTGGAAGCGATGACCTATCGCTACCGCGGCCACTCCATGTCTGACCCGGCAAAGTATCGCACCAAAGAAGAAGTGCAGAAGTACCGCACCGAGCAAGATCCGATTGAGCGCCTGCGCGAACGGCTGCTTGAGGGCGGTATCATCGACGAAGCGGGGCTGAAGGCGATCGACAAGGACGTCAAAGCCATTGTTGCCAAGTCAGCGGACTTCTCCCAGGCCTCGCCAGAGCCAGCGCCTGAAGAACTTTACACCGACGTTTATCTTGAAGCCTAAGACAGGGGAATCACGACCATGAGTATTGATATTCTGATGCCGGCCCTGTCGCCGACGATGGAAGAGGGCACACTGGCCAAATGGCTGGTGAAAGAGGGCGATACGGTTTCCAGCGGGGACATCATCGCCGAAATCGAAACCGACAAAGCAACGATGGAAGTCGAAGCCGTCGATGAGGGTGTTGTCGCCAAATTGATGGTTGCCGAGGGTGCCGAGGGCGTTGCGGTTAACGCTGTGATTGCTGTTCTGGCCGAAGAAGGCGAAGACGCCTCCACCGCGACCGCCAACAACGCCGCAGCGGCAGCAGCACCAGCCGCTGAACCAGCACCGGCACCAGCCGCTGCGCCTGCGTCCGTTCCCGCGTCCGTTCCTGCGGCAGCGAAAGCCCCAGTTGAGGTTGCGCAGCCAGAGCCCGAATGGGACGGAGCGATGGTCGAAACGACGGTGCGTGAAGCCCTGCGCGACGCGATGGCCGAAGAAATGCGCGGCGATGATCGTGTGTTCCTGATGGGCGAAGAAGTTGCCGAATATCAGGGCGCGTACAAGGTGAGCCAAGGCTTGCTCGACGAGTTCGGGGCGCGCCGGGTCATTGATACGCCCATCACCGAATACGGCTTTGCCGGTATCGGCACCGGGGCGGCGATGGCTGGACTTCGTCCAATCGTCGAGTTCATGACGTTCAACTTCGCCATGCAAGCGATTGATCACATCATCAACTCAGCGGCCAAAACGCTGTATATGTCCGGCGGGGCTATTCAATCGCCCATGGTGTTCCGGGGGCCAAATGGCGCAGCGGCGCGTGTGGCGGCTCAGCACTCGCAGTGCTATGCGGCGTGGTATTCCCACATTCCGGGTTTGAAGGTGGTTTCGCCCTATTCAGCGGCGGATGCAAAGGGGCTGCTCAAGTCCGCCATTCGCGACCCCAACCCGATTGTTTTCCTCGAAAACGAATTGCTCTACGGCCAGAAGTTTGACGTGCCGGATACGGACGATTGGACGGTGCCCATCGGCAAAGCCAAGGTTGTTCGCGCGGGAACAGACGTGACGATCACGGCGTTCTCGATCATGGTTGGAAAAGCGCTCGAAGCGGCTAAGATGCTGGAAGAACAGGGGATTTCTGCGGAAGTCATTGATCTACGTACCATCCGCCCCTTGGACACCGCGACGATTTTGGAGTCTGTGCGCAAGACAAACCGGCTGGTCACGGCGGAAGAAGGCTGGGGCCAATCCGGTGTTGGCGCGGAAATCGCCATGCGGGTGATGGAACAGGCGTTTGATTACCTCGATGCACCCGTTGCACGGGTTTGCGCCAAGGACGTTCCCATGCCCTACGCTGCCAACCTCGAACAGCTCACGCTGCCCGGGCCGGATGACATTGTCGCCGCTGCTCGTGCCGTGACGTACACGGAGGCTTAAGCACCATGTCAGTCGATATTCTCATGCCTGCGCTTTCCCCAACAATGGAGGAAGGAAACTTGGCCAAATGGCTGGTCAAGGAAGGCGACCAAGTCTCCAGCGGCGATGTCATCGCCGAAATCGAAACCGACAAGGCGACCATGGAAGTCGAAGCGGTTGATGAAGGTGTGATTGCCAAGATTTTGGTGGCTGAAGGCACCGAAGGCGTTGCCGTAAACGCGGTGATTGCCGTGTTGGCAGAAGAGGGCGAAGACCCCGGTTCGGTTCAGGCGGGCAGTGGCGGTGCGCCTGCGCCGGCTCCCGCATCTGCTCCTGCTGAATCTGCTCCCGCTCCTGTTCCTGCTCCTAAGCCGGAAAAGGCGCAGGAAACGGCTCCCGTTTCGGCGGCTGTGCCGTCGCCGGGCAAGCGCGTGTTCTCCTCGCCTCTGGCGCGTCGGATTGCTGGCCAAAACGGCATTGATCTTGGCGCGCTTTCAGGCACGGGTCCAAATGGCCGCGTGGTGAAGCGCGATGTTGAGGCTGCGATGGCGGCTGGCACCGGTAAAGCAGGGGCGGCAGCGGCTAAACCTGCGGCCTCTGGCGGTGCGCCCATGGCGATTGGCGCTGGGCCTGATCCGCGCAAGATCGCCGGCCAGCTGGACATGGTGTACGAAGAAATTCCAGCCTCAGGCATGCGGAAAACCATCGCGCGGCGCTTGGTCGAAGCCAAGCAAACCGTGCCGCATTTCTATCTGACCGTAGACATCGAACTCGATGCGCTGCTCGCCATGCGCAAGCAAGTGAATGCAGCGGTGCCAGAAGGCGTGAAAATATCGGTCAACGACATGATCATCCTCGCGTCGGCCAAAGCCCTGATCGACGAGCCGGATACCAACGCAAGCTGGGCCGGGGACGCAATCCTCAAGTACCAGTCTGCGGATGTTGCCGTCGCTGTCGCCACCGATGGTGGCTTGATCACACCCGTGATCCGCGACGCACAGTCCAAGTCGCTGTCCACCATCAGCGCGGAAATGATCGATCTCGCAACCCGCGCCCGAGAAGGCAAACTGAAGCCTCATGAGTATCAGGGCGGTACGTTCTCGATTTCCAACCTTGGCATGTTTGGCGTGCGCGAGTTTGCGGCGGTGATTAACCCACCTCACGGGGCGATTTTGGCCGTAGGTAAGGGCGAAAAGCGGCCTGTGGTTCGGACCACGGACGCGGGGGACGAGCTGGGCATTGCAACCGTGATGTCGGCGACGTTGTCCTGTGACCACCGTGTGGTCGATGGCGCGGTTGGTGCGCGCTGGCTCAATGCTTTCCAGAAGCGTCTGGAAAATCCACTCTCGATGTTGCTCTAGGAGACTGCAAAAACTATGGCTGATACATCCTATGATCTCGTCGTTATCGGTGGCGGCCCCGGCGGCTATGTGGCGGCAATTCGTGCGGCGCAGCTGGGGCTGAAGGCTTGCGTGGTTGAGCGTGAGCACTTGGGCGGCATTTGCTTGAACTGGGGCTGTATTCCGACAAAGGCGCTGCTGCGCTCGGCGGAAGTGGGGCACTTGATCCAAAATGCTGAGGCTTACGGCTGGTCCGTGGGCAACGTGAGCTTTGATCTGGACAAGATTGTCCAGCGCTCGCGCGGTGTTGCAAAGCAACTGACCCAAGGCGTCGGTTTCCTGCTTAAGAAGAACAAAGTGCCGGTCATCGAAGGCAATGGCAAACTTGCTGGTAAGGGCAAGGTTGAAGTCACTGACAAGGACGGTAAGAAAACCGTTCTGGCGGCCAAGAATACGCTGCTGGCCACGGGCGCACGGGCGCGGGTTCTGCCGGGGCTGGAGCCGGACGGAAAGCTCATCTGGACGTACCGCGAAGCCATGGTGCCGGAAAGCCTGCCCAAGTCGATGCTGGTGGTTGGCTCCGGCGCGATCGGTATCGAATTTGCCAGTTTTTACAATGATTTAGGCGTTGATGTCACCGTGGTTGAGGTTGTGGATCGCATCCTCTCAGCCGAGGATGAAGAGATCAGCGCACTGGCGCACAAGGCGTTTGTCAAAGCCGGTATCAAGATCATGACCTCGGCCAAAGTCACGGGCGTGAAAAAGGCGACGGACTCGCTGACCGCGACGATTGAAACAGCCGATGGCAAGACGCAGGAAATGACGGTTGATCGCCTGATCTCCGCGGTTGGGATCGTGGGCAACGTCGAAGACATCGGGCTTGAGGGCACAAAGGTTGCCGTCGATCGCAGCCACATCAACACTGACCCTTACGGCCAAACGGGCGAGCCGGGTGTGTGGGCCATTGGTGACCTGACCGGTCCGCCGTGGCTGGCGCACAAGGCTTCTCACGAAGGCATCATCGCGGTTGAGAAGATCGCGGGTGTCGAGGGCGTTCATCCGCTGGATACAACGGGCGTGCCGGGCTGTACCTATGCCCGTCCGCAAGTGGCGTCGGTCGGGTTTACCGAGGCGCAAGCCAAGGACGCGGGCCACAAAGTGCGCGTCGGTCGCTTCCCCTTTGTCGGCAACGGTAAAGCCATTGCGCTGGGTGAGCCCGAGGGTCTGGTCAAAACCGTTTTTGACGACAAAACCGGTGAGCTGCTCGGTGCGCACATGATTGGTGCCGAAGTGACGGAGTTGATTCAAGGCTTTGGCATCGCCAAGTCATTGGAGACAACGGAACAAGACCTGATGCACACCGTCTTCCCGCATCCAACCCTCTCTGAGATGATGCATGAGTCGGTTTTGGATGCTTATGACAAGGCGGTTCATTTCTAGGAAAGCAAATGACAGAGCAGCTTCGCCACCCGGAAAAGGCGCACCGCCCCGACAGTGCGCCACAGCCAAAAAAGCCGGACTGGATCCGGGTGAAGGCTCCTACGTCTCAGGGCTACAAGGAAACCCGCGACTTGATGCGGTCCTTGTCTCTGACGACGGTGTGCGAGGAAGCGAGCTGTCCGAACATCGGCGAATGCTGGTCCAAGAAGCACGCGACGATGATGATCATGGGCGAGGTCTGCACGCGGGCCTGTACCTTCTGCAACGTCACGACGGGCAAGCCGGGGGCGCTGAACCCGTTTGAGCCGACAAACGTTGCACAGGCGGTTAAGGAGATGGGCCTCAGTCACGTGGTCATCACCTCTGTTGACCGAGACGACTTGGACGATGGCGGCGCCGGTCACTTCGCCGAAACGATCAATGCAATCCGGCAGGCTTCACCGACCACAACCATCGAAGTTCTAACCCCGGATTTCCTGCGGAAGCGGGACGCGTGGAAAGTTGTCGCCGACGCCAAGCCCGACGTGTTCAACCACAATCTCGAAACCGTGCCAGGGCTTTACGCCGAAGTTCGGCCCGGCGCGCGGTACTTCGAATCGCTGCGGTTGCTGGCAAACGTGAAGGAGCGCGATCCGCAAGCCTTCACCAAGTCTGGCATTATGGTTGGCTTGGGCGAGCGGAAGGCGGAAGTGGCGCAGGTGATGGACGATTTGCGGGCGGCTGAGGTTGATTTCCTGACCATCGGCCAATATTTGCAGCCAACGCCAAAGCACCACGCGGTTGCTGACTTCATCACCCCTGACGCGTTCAAGGACTATGAGGCGATGGCCTACGGGAAGGGGTTTCTGATGGTTTCTGCAACCCCGCTGACCCGTTCGTCCTATCACGCGGGTGAAGACTTTGCGCAGCTGCGGGCGGCGCGGGCGCGATCAGCGTAGCGCGGACAGCGCGTCGATTAATGCACCAACCCGGTCAGTGCTGACGCCGACGTTGGCGTTGCGCCCTTTGAACTGGTGCGGCGCGATAAACTGGCGCGTACCGATCCGCCGGATGATGTCTTGGGCGCGGTAGCGTTCTCCCAAATGGATCCCGACGATGCGAAACTGACCGTGTTGGTCCCGTTGCAGCACGGGTGCGCCCGATCCGCCGGACCAAATCGCGCAATAGTGCCGCAAAGCGTGCCCCGATGGCCCCGCAAAAGAACCCGGACGCAGCAAAGATCGGTCCTGCACCAACCGACACTCATCCCCTACAACCGCATCCCACCGCTTTTCGCCCGTATCCCGTGACCGTTGCGCCATGAAGGGAACCAGCGCTGGTTCGGTCGGTTCCGGCGCGCCAAGCGCCAGCGCGGGCTTTGGCACAAGTGCGGGGCGCGCAAGGCGGCATAGCGCTTCCTGCGCCAGCCCATCTGCGCCCGGGTAGGCGGCAAAGTGCAGGCAGTCGCGGACCGCGCGCGCCCCGGTATCGGCGGTGGTTCGGGCAAAGGCTGGAAGAAAGCGCATGTTCGTGCACGTTACGGTGCGAAAATCGCGCGTTTCATGCTGAATGTCGCAAGACGGGCGCATTTCTGCGCGCCGCTCCCCCCGACGCTGCTGTGTGTCATAAAAGGCATGGGACGTGGTCAGCAGTAAATCAGGGCCGATTAGCGTCGCCGTGACCACGCGCTGCGCCGTTTCAGACCCATCGCTGGTGTCAAAAACCATCCGCCCCAAGGACGCGGCGATTGCTGTCAGATCCGCGTGATGGTCGGCCAGTAACAGCGGTTGCGGCGTCTTGCCACCCAGCACTTCGAGCGCCTGCGCCCGAGGGACCGGCGTGGCAAGCAAAGCTGTCAAAAGCGCGCAGCAACCAATCAAGTCTTGTATTCGCCAAGGCGGAGTCATAGGTGCAAGGTATGCCAGTTGTTAAGCAAACTCGAATAGTTCCGTTTCTACCCGAACAAATGTTCGATCTCGTGGTGGACGTGGCTGCCTATCCCGAATTCCTGCCGTGGTGTGTTGCCAGTCGGATTCGGGAGAAGTCAGAGACCCATGTCGTTGCGGATCTGGTTATCGGCTTCAAGATGGTGCGTGAGCGGTTCACCTCGCGCGTGAGCTTGGATCGTCCCAATCTAACCATCGATACAGCGCTGGTTGAAGGGCCGTTCAAGCATCTGACGAACAACTGGCGGTTTCGGTTGGCTGACGACGGCAAGAGCACGGAGATCGACATCTACGTCGATTTTGCTTTCCGCAGCGCTTTGCTCCAGCGACTGATTGAGCCGTTTTTTGAAGAGGCGCAGAAACGCCTGATTGGTGCGTTTGAAAAGCGCGCGTATCAGCGTTATGGCGATCCGGCTGGGTCGTCGTCGGCCACGGCCAACAATGCCTCCAGCGCTGCTGCAACCGTCTGATCCCGCACGGCGTCTCGGTCGCCATCAAAGTTAAATTCAGCGCCGCGCTCGCCGGTTGGACTTGCTAGGGCAAGGTAGATCCGGCCCACCGGCTTATCAGCCGTACCGCCGCCCGGTCCGGCCACGCCTGTCACTCCCAGACCCACATCTGACATCGTTGCCGCGCGTGCGGCTTGTGCCATGTGCAGGGCCACTTGGGCTGAGACCGCGCCATGATCGATCATCATCTGCTTTGGAACACCCAACAGCGCTTCTTTTGCTTCGTTGGCGTAGGCCGTGATCGAGGCTTCGAGAATGCGGGACGCACCGGATTCGCCGGTGATGGTTGCCGAGATCAAGCCTCCGGTGCAGCTCTCCGCCAGCGCCAGCCGCCATCCACGGGCGCTCATTTGCGCGATAACAGCGCGTGCGAGGGTGCTGTTGCTGCTCACAGCTCGTCTCCGGGCAGCATGAGCGTCACCACAGCCTGCGCGGCAATGCCTTCGCCACGTCCGGTAAAACCCAGTTTTTCCGTCGTTGTCGCTTTAACTGAGACCCGCGAGAGCGGTAATTCCATGATCTCGGCAACACGGGCGCGCATGGCGTCGCGGTGTGGGCCAATCTTGGGTGTTTCACAGATCAGCGTAAGGTCGACGTGCGCGATGCGTCCGCCACGCTCCCGCACGCGCTCGGTTGCGTGCTCGAGGAACTGCGGGCTCGCCGCGCCCTTCCACTGTGGGTCAGAGGGCGGAAAGTGGTGGCCGATGTCGCCATCCGCCAGTGCGCCGTAAACCGCGTCTGTGATGGTATGCAATCCCACGTCAGCGTCGGAGTGCCCCTTGAGCGGGCGCTCGCCGGGTAACTCAACCCCGCACAGAAACAGCGCGCCATCGGTGTCCGGGTCGCCAAAGGCGTGAACGTCAAAACCCGTTCCCATCCGCGGCTCCAGCGTGTCTTGCGCCGGACGACGGTCGAGGACGTTGGCTAGCGCGTCGAGATCATCGCTGTAGGTGAGTTTCATCAGCCGATCGGGGTGGGGCAGAGTGATGATTTCCACCTGTCCGCCATGATCCTGATAAAGCGTCGCATCACAGGTGAAGATGGTCTCTTCCAGCGCTTGGTGCGCAGCGAGAATAGCCGCAAAGGGGAAGCCTTGCGGCGTTTGCACGCGGTAGACTTCAGAGCGTTCGATGACGCTGAGGTAGGACGATGTACGGTCAAGGCGAACAAGGGTGTCAGACGCCGGAAGACCGGCTGTCAGGCCTTTTGTTTCCATTCGGACCAGCCGCTGAACCATGCGATTAACGTCGCTGGTCATCAAACCGGGACGGGCTGCATCATGGATCAGGACGTAATCCGGCGCTTCCTCGTCACTCAGGTGTTCCAACCCACGATAGACCGTTTCCTGCCGCTCGTGGCCACCCAGTACGATGTCCAGGATTTTGTCTGTTTCCAGCGTTTCGACCAGATCAGCAACGGCGTCCATCGTGTCTTCTGACACCATAACGACGATATGATTGATCGAATCAGAGCCGACGAGTGCTTCCAGCGCCCAAGACACCACACGCCGTCCATTTAGCGGCGCGAGAACCTTGGGCTGTTCGGCACTAAACCGCGTTCCCGACCCGGCAGCAAGCAGGAGAGCAGCGCAGTTCATTGTGTGCCTTTCCTTTCTTTCTAGGCCGGCCTACTGCCCGACGCGGAAACAGCCAAAGCCCGGGTATTCAGCCGCTTCACCCAGCTGCTGTTCAATGCGCAGCAATTGGTTGTACTTGGCAATACGGTCCGAACGAGACAGCGAGCCCGTTTTGATCTGACCACAGCCCGTAGCAACGGCAAGATCCGAAATCGTTGTATCTTCAGTTTCGCCCGAACGGTGAGACATGACCGCCGTAAAGCCTGCACGATGCGCCATATCCACCGCTTCGAGGGTTTCAGTCAGCGTACCGATCTGGTTCACCTTAATCAGAATGGAGTTGGCCACGCCGTCTTTAATGCCGCGTGCAAGGCGCTCTGGGTTGGTGACGAACAAATCGTCGCCCACCAACTGCACTGTGTCACCGGCCAGTTTGGTCAGGTGCGCCCAGCCGTCCCAGTCGTCTTCGGCCAAACCGTCTTCGATCGAGCGGATGGGGTAAGCGGCGGACAGCTCAGCGAGGTAAGCGGCCATATCGTTGGGGGCCAAGCTGCGGCCTTCGCCGTCCAGCCGGTATTGACCGTCAACAAAGAACTCGGTTGACGCCACGTCCAGTGCGAGACAGACCTCTTCGCCCGGCTTGTAACCGGCCTTTTCGATGGCTTTCATCACGAAATCCAAGCCATCTTTGGTGCTGTCGAGGTTCGGGGCAAAGCCGCCTTCGTCGCCGACATTGGTGTTGTGTCCGGCGTCCTTGAGCAAGCCACGCAAGGTGTGGAAAATCTCAGTGCCCCAACGCAGCCCCTCAGAGAAGGTTTCAGCGCCCGCTGGCATGATCATGAATTCCTGAAAATCCACCTTGTTGTCGCCATGCGCGCCGCCGTTGATGATGTTCATCATCGGAACGGGCAGGCGGTGCGCCATGCGGCCGCCAAGGTAGGTGTAAAGCGGCAAGCCAAGAGAGTCTGCGGACGCCTTTGCCACGGCCAGCGAGACACCCAAAATCGCGTTTGCGCCTAAGCGGCCCTTGTTGGCTGTGCCGTCCAGCTCGATCAGGGAGCGGTCGATGCCGACTTGATCCATCGCGTCCAAGCCCGAAACGGCTTCAAAGATTTCACCGTTGACCGCATTTACAGCCTGAGAAACGCCTTTGCCTTTCCATGCATCCCCACCATCGCGGCGCTCCACAGCTTCGTGGACGCCTGTTGATGCGCCACTGGGAACCGCAGCACGGCCCATCGAGCCGTCTTCGAGCAGAACGTCAACTTCGACCGTCGGGTTTCCCCGTGAATCGAGGATTTGGCGGGCAAGGATGTCGAGGATCGCTGTCGTGGTCATGGGGCTGAAACTTCTCGGCTGACGCTGAATAGACGGCGGGGCAGAGTCTCGACTGAACGCGATGCTAACGACCCGGTCTTATCAGTGTGTGGTGGAGGAAAATGGTTGGTTCTGTTTAGCGGTCTGTGCGGCATTTTGGTAGGTCACTCAACGCAAGCGCGGCATGACCTACCTCGGTGCTTCGGCACTTAGACCAAGCGGCTCTGTGTGACCGCTGCATTAATAAACGACACAAACAGGGGGTGCGGTTCAAACGGGCGAGATTTGAGTTCCGGGTGGAACTGTACGCCAACAAACCACGGGTGTTCGCTTTCCGGCAGCTCGATGATTTCCGGCAAACGGCCATCCGGTGAAAGGCCGGAGAACACCACGCCCGCCTTTTCCAACTCAGCACGGTAGGTCGGATTGACCTCGTACCGGTGGCGGTGGCGCTCGCTGATCATGTCGGCGTTATAGATTTCGGCGACGCGTGTGTTCGGCATCAAAGCACAATCATAAGCGCCCAGACGCATGGTGCCGCCCAAGTCGTCATCGTCGCCGCGACGTTCAACATCGCCATCCCGCTGCCATTCGGTCATCAAGCCAACGACAGGTTGGTTGGTTGCGCCAAATTCGGTCGAACCTGCGTTCTCGATTCCCGCCAAGTGACGGGCCATTTCCAGAACGGCCATTTGCATGCCGAAGCAGATGCCAAAGTACGGAATTTGCCGTTCTCGGGCATAGCGCACCGCCGCAATCTTGCCGCTCGAACCCCGCTCGCCAAAGCCGCCGGGCACAAGGATACCGTGCACGCCGCTCAAGTGAGCTTCGGGGTCTTCTGCGTCAAAGATTTCGGAGTCGATCCATCGCATTTCGACTTTGGCATTGTTTGCAATACCGCCGTGGGCGAGGGCTTCGGCCAGGGACTTGTAGGCGTCCAGCAGGTTCACGTATTTGCCGACCACGCCAATGGTGACTTTGCCTTCAGGCTCGGTCACGCGCTTGACGATGCCTTCCCACCGGCTCAGGTCCGGGGTTGGCGTGCTCAGTTTGAAGTGACGGAGCACTTCGCGGTCCAGCCCTTCGCCGTGGTAGCTCAGCGGGACGCGGTAGATGCTATCCACATCCAGCGCCTGAATAACCGCGCTCTCATCGAGGTTACAGAACAGCGCGATCTTGCGGCGCTCAGAGGCTGGTATTTCGCGATCAGCGCGGCACAGCAGAATATCAGGGTGAATCCCGGCGGATTGCAGCTCTTTGACCGAATGCTGCGTGGGCTTGGTCTTCAGCTCTCCCGCAGCGGCGATGTATGGCACCAAAGTCAGGTGCATGAACAAAGCCCGCTCGCGGCCCAGCTTGTAACCCAGCTGTCGAATGGCCTCTAGAAAGGGTGAGGCTTCGATATCGCCGACGGTTCCGCCAATCTCGCAGATCACGAAGTCTTCGCCGTCCAAATCGGCAACAACGAAATCCTTGATGGCGTTGGTGACGTGCGGCACGACCTGTACCGTTGCGCCCAAATAGTCGCCCTTGCGTTCCTTAGACAGGATATCGGAATAAATCCGCCCCGTCGTCACGTTGTCAGACTGCAGCGCAGAGACCCCGGTAAAACGCTCGTAGTGGCCAAGGTCCAAATCTGTTTCTGCACCGTCATCGGTGACAAAAACTTCGCCGTGCTGATAGGGGCTCATGGTGCCCGGATCGACGTTGAGATAAGGGTCGAGCTTACGCAGGCGAACTTTGTATCCGCGCGCCTGAAGTAAGGAGGCAAGCGCTGCGCTCGCGAGGCCTTTGCCAAGCGAAGAAACCACGCCACCAGTGATGAATATATACCGTGTCATGGAAGCTCGTTATGCGCATGAGTCGGCGGCGACGCAAGAAGAGTCTTCAAGAGTCGCCCCCTCGGGTTTGGACAGCAGCTGTGCTGTTACTGCGAGTCAGTTGCTGCGTCGTCTGCTGGCGCGGAGTCGTCGGTTGCCGACGTATCGAGGCCAATGTTTGGATCGAACAGCAGGTTGGACGTGTCCGTTGCGCCGGTGGGCGCGTCATCAAAGACGATGGGGTTTGCCAGCGCGGAATTATCCACTTCGGAAGCCGGCGTGGTCAGGCCCAAGGAGTTGGAGATAAAGCCGCCAGAGGAGCCGTAGCCCCCCGCAACAACGCCCTGCGCCAAGCTGATCAGGATAAAGGCCGCTGCGAGAACCGACGTGGCACGCGTCAAAAAAGACGCCGAAGCGCGCGTTTGAAGCAGTGAACCGCCGTCGCCGCCGCCACCAGAACCCGCCAAACCCAAACCAGAGTTATCGGTTTGCTGGATCAGGACGATAGCAATCAGGGCAAAAGCCACAAGAATCTGGGTCGTCAGAAGAAGACCGGTGAGGATATCCATGCCGCAAGTCTCGTTTTCACTAAATGTTTGAGCCGTAGGTAAGCCAAGAGACGCCAGAAGGGAAGGGTCTGAGACGCTTAAGCCTTCATGGCTGCTGCGATAATTCCCAAAAAGTCATCACTTTTAAGGCTGGCACCGCCCACAAGCGCGCCACCAACCTCATCCGCGCCAAAGACATCAGCGGCGTTGGCGGCTTTTACCGAGCCGCCATAGAGGATAAACGTGTCAGCGATTTCAGGCCGATGGGCTTGGAGCCACTGGCGGATCATGCTGTGCATCGCGGAAATGTCCTGCACGGTGGCGACCATGCCGGTTCCAATGGCCCAAACGGGCTCGTAGGCGATAACAACGCTACCAGAATCGAAAGTGGTCGGCAGGCAGGCCGCCAGCTGTGACTGGACCACCGTCTCAGCCCGTCCGGACTGCCGTTCATCCAACGTTTCGCCCACACACAGAACCGCGCCTAAACCAGCGCTCTGTGCGGCCTTGACCTTGCCCAGAATGGCTTCGTTGCTCTCGCCGTGATCCGTTCTTCGCTCGGAATGGCCAACGATCACGCCGCGCGCGCCGATGTCGGCCAGCATCGCCACCGACAGATCACCGGTATGCGCGCCGTTTTCCGCGCTGGAACAGTCTTGGCCACCCATGAAGATGGGGCTGTCTTTGATGATGTCGTGGACGGCTGCGAGGTGGATTGCTGGTGGGAAAATGGCCGTTGCTGGTGCGCCATCAGGCAGGCCGTTGACCAGTGCCTGCGCGAGGTCGCGTGCCTGTGCAACCGTACCGTTCATCTTCCAATTACCGGCAATAAACATGCGCGAGCCTCCTCCTAGGTTTTTGAAATGCTGCTTCACCTTGTTTAGACGCCCGTTTTGTGGTCTGTCACGCGAAAGCTCTGCTCGCAAACGACTCCGTTATTTGCAGCTTGGCATCGGAATAACCAAATGAGCGGGATGACACGCGGTTTTTAGGGCCGTGGGCGTCTGGCGAAAAAATACACTGGCGGTAGGCAGATTAAAGAATGATGGGTGGTCTTCGCGCGTTTGCGCAGTCGTTCGCAGGTAAAGCGGTTTTGGTCTTTTTGGCTTTCATGCTGCTCGGCTCAGGTATCGTGGGTTCGATAAGCCTGTTCACCAGCTCGCGCGTTAGCTCGGGCATTCAGGCAGATGGCCAGAATGTCAACGAGTTGGAAATTGCGCAGGAAGCACGTGGCAGTTTTTACCAGCTTGGGCAGACGTTTGGCCAGTTTGGTCAGCAACTTGATTCGCGAGAGGCCTTTGATCGGCTTGGCTTCATGGATCAGGTTCGCGACGCAACACAGGCACGCTTGGTCAACGAAATTGCGTTCAAAGCGCAAGCTGCGAAGCTCAACCTTACCGCTTCGCAAACTGACCTGAGCGCGAGCATTCAGGAAACGTTCAAAGACCCGGTAACGGGCGTCTACAGCGAGCGTTCGATGGCCCGTACGTTGGCGGCCAATGGCCTGACCGAGCGCGCGTACTTGCGCGATATCAGCGAAGAACTGGCATCCGACCGGCTGTTCAAAGCCGCCGATGACTTGATTTTGGACGATTCGACCGGTTTGAAGATTGCCGAGGTTCCACAGTCCACACTCATGGCGCAGTTTAACGCTGCTTGGGGCCGCTATGACGTGTCCTACTTCGCCATCAGCGCCAATGGCATCGAGTTGGCCTCGCCAACCGATGACGAGCTCAAGGCGATTTTGGATGCAAGCCCCGACGACTACCAGCGCCCGGAATATCGTGATTTCGTGGGGATCTTCCTGACGCCCGAAGACATGATTCCATCCATCGATGTTTCAGAAGAAGACATCCAAGAAACCTACGACCAGTACGTTGCGCGCTCGGACCTTGCGACCGAGTGGAGCCTACGCCAACTGTTTGTCGATGATAGCGACGTCGCGCAGACCATTGTGGACGCTGTGCGTGGCGGGCAATCGTTTGACGAAGCTGCTGCTGCCAACGACCAAGGCACGCCTTTGGATCTGGGTCCACGATCTTACAGCTACGGTCGCGATGCGGTAAACGCGGCATTCACCGCGACGACGGAAGCGGGCATGCTTGATCCAATCGCAGACAATGACCGCTTTACCCTGATCGAAGTCTATCAGGTCGATAAGCCCGAAGTTTTGGCCTTGGAAGAGTACCGAGACCAAGCCATCCGCGAAATTGCAGCTCCGCAAGCGGCGACCGTACTGAATGCGCGCTTTAATGAACTGGATGGTTTGATCGGCACGTTGTCGCTGGAAGACGCAGCAGCGCAAGTCGAGCTTCCGCTGGTCTCTGGCAGTGTCGCGGCCTCTGGCCCTGATTCGCGGGTCGAAGGCCTGCCGGTGAACACCAAGATCACCAGCGAAATCTTCTCAGCACCTATCGGACAAACGGGTTTCCGGAATTCCTTTGGCGATGAAGGTTTGTTTATCGTGCGTGTCGATGGTGCGGAAGAAACCCGTCCGATGACATTCGATGAAGCGACACCCATGCTCACCACCGCTTTCAACACACAAGCCCGGTCTGATTTGCTGAATAACCTCGGCGAAACCGCCCTGGCGTCGATCAGCGATCAAACCAGCTTCACGCAGTACATCCTCGATAACGGCGTTGAACTGAAGAAAGAAGACGGCCAGACCCTCGCCGACCTGCGGCGTCTGTCCATCCCGGTTGACGTGGTAAAAGACGCTTCGACGGGCGACGTTGTCAGCGGTGTCACGAACACAGGCTTCAATATCGTTTTGGTACGCGATGCGCGCGCAGCGGATCCTGAGTTGGATGCAGAAGCGCTGGAAGGCATCGAGTTCCAGTTGGCACGCCAATATGACGACGAGTTGCAGCGCGCTTACCGGGCTGCGGTTCGTGAGACCGTCAACGTCAACATCAACGAAAAGGTATTTGAGCGGGCCATCACGTCTGGTTTGAATGCCTATCTCGATCTCCGCTCCGGCGGAACCGGTGAAGTCCGCCTTGAAGGTAATGGTGCAGGCGCAGGTGGTACAGCGGGTGCGGGGATCTAAGTCCCCCGCTCGCCAGCGCCATCGCAACAAAAAACTCTGACTCAGCCTTCGAACTTCTGGACGGGAAATGACGGCAAAAAGCGCTTTTGACACTTACGTAACCGCACGCGATGCGGGGCAGGGCTTTCTGCTGTGGGAAACCATTTCCGCAGAGCTTGAGACGACCGTCGCAGCGGCGCTGAAGCTGGGCGCTTTTGACGAGTTTGGTTTGATGTTTGAGAGCGTCGAGGGCGGTGAAAGCCTTGGGCGTTATTCCTTTATCGGTATCGATCCGGACAAGGTTTGGCGGCATGAAGACGGCCAGACCCAGATCGGGGACCGAGACGAATCCGGCGCGATCACTTGGGCGAATGAGCGCGAGTCCCTGAACCCGCTGGAAAGTCTGCGCGCCTTTTCCAATGCGTCGCGGGCCGAGATCCCGGCGCACTTGCCGCCCATGTCTGCGGGCGTGTTTGGCTTCTTCGGTTACGAAATGGTCCAGCATTTTGAGCGGTCCAAGCACCTGAATCCCGACGATTTGAACCTGCCGGACTCAATGCTGGTCCGGCCCCGAACTGTCGTGGTCTTTGACCGCGCCTTTGATACGCTCTACTTGGTCGCGCCCCTGTGGGCGGATGACGATCAAACGCCTGCGGCTAGCTTTGGCGCGGCAGAACGCCGTCTCGCCGAGGTCCGCGCAAAACTGCAAGCGCCGGTGCCAGCCGCTTACGAAGAATCCACGCGCGGAAAAACTGAGCTGCTGGAATTGCCCGAGAAGGTCTCCAACTTCACGCCATCGGAATACGAGCAGATGGTTGAAGTCGCCAAGGAGTACATCATTGCGGGCGATATCTTTCAGGTGGTGCTGTCGCAGCGGTTTGAAGCCGACTTCGATCTGCCCTCCGCCGCCCTCTACCGCGCTTTGCGTCGGGTAAACCCGTCACCGTTTATGTTCCACCTGAACATGGGCGGGTTTAGCATCGTTGGGGCCAGCCCCGAGGTTCTGGTGCGTGTGCGAGAGGGGCAAATTACGATTCGCCCGATCGCAGGAACGCGACCGCGCGGCAAGACCATCGCTGAAGATTTGGCGCTGGAAGAAGAGCTGCGCAATGATCCCAAAGAGCTGGCCGAACACCTGATGTTGCTGGACCTTGGCCGCAACGATGTGGGCCGGGTTTCGAAGATCGGGTCTGTCCGCGTTACGGAAAAGATGATTGTGGAGCGGTTTAGCCACGTCATGCACATCACCTCAAACGTTGTTGGGCAAGTGCGGGATGATGTGGATGCGTTTGAAGCGCTGGGCTCAGGCTTCCCCGCTGGCACCGTCTCTGGCGCGCCAAAGGTTCGGGCGATGGAGATCATCGACGAACTGGAACCGTCCCAGAGGGGCGTTTACGCGGGCGCTGTGGGCTATATCTCAGCCACCGGCGAGTTGGACACGTGCATCGCGCTGCGAACCAGTGTGGTGAAGGACGGTAAGCTCTACGTCCAGGCAGGGGCAGGGGTCGTCGCCGACTCTGTACCAGCGATGGAGCAAGCGGAGTGCGAACACAAGTCCGCCGCCATGTTCCGCGCCGCCAGCGAAGCGATAAACGTCGCCCGATCCCGCGCCAACGACTAGTCCTTTTTAAGCGCTGCGAGAGCGGCAAAGGGGCTCATGGTCTCGGGGCGATCCAAGGGATCAATCAACAGCGCTTCTTCGACTTCTGCGCCTGTTTTGCGGGGAAAGGCATCGAGGATCAGGCCCAGCTGCTCTATCGCAAAGTCCAGCAGGGATGGACGCTCGTCAGCCGACCGCAGCCACGGCTCCAAATCTTCATTCATCGTGGCGATGTCCCCGTCAGCGACATCAATATCCACCTCTGTCTGGTCGATAAACTCACCCTCGCGGTAACGGCGGATAAAGGTTTCATCAACGGCTGTCTGAATGGGCTCCAGCGTCACGACGCACGTTTGCGTCACGGTTCCGGTCAGCCCCAGCTTGATCACCAGCTCCTTGCCTTTGCCCGATAGAGAATAGTCCACGGCCAAGGCCAAATCCGTTGGCACCTCGGTCAGTTCCATACGCGCCTGCACCGTTGCGGCGTGGTCATCGCGGATCTTGAAGGTATCGATCCAGCCGTCATTGGGCCATTCGATCGGGTCAGTCAGTTCGGGGGCGCGTTTCATGGCTCAACTCAACTCTTCAATAGCGGCGACGGCTGACTCCAGCCCTTGCTCGTCGGCGTACAGGCGGTGCAGCAGGCTGTCTAGTCGTGACGCTGTATCCTGCGCGCTGTCCTGTCCACTGAACATGGCATTGAGGATGTCTTGCCGCGTGGAGCGGTCCGACCGCAAGGACGCGCCGATTTGCTCGACTCGGGCAAAGGACGCCGTTTCAACCTGCCGCATCTTCTTGCGCATCCCAGCCTCAGAAACGCCGCTCGCTTGAAGCGCGAGTTCGACGTCCTGCATAAACGCGGAGAGCAGCGAATCTGCCGCCGGTGCATTGTCAGCTCTGGTCAACCGGCCAAACTCAACGGAAACCATCAACAGCAAAGCCTCGAAACGCCCGTCAAAGGTATCCGGCACCCCCCATTGCGCGTATAAAGTGGGGTGCAAGGCGGCTTGCTTCGCTGTTTCCAGACGGCGTTGGGTTTGGGTGCGTAAATTATCAGTATTTCCGCGACCCAAGAGTCGCCGCAATAAATTGGTCATGGTAGTTGTCTCAACCGACAGCGGTTATTGTTGTCTTCTGATATGGGATGGAATGGATGTCTGTCACGCGACAGGTTCGCGCCTTTGTTTTGTTTCTGTTGCTCAGCTTGTCTGCGCTGCTGATGATCGGCTGCACCGCGCAGGTCGATGTCCGGGGCAGTGCGCCCAGTGATGAAGACCTTGCCACCGTGCGTCGGGGTGTGGATACGAAGCAAGACATTCAAGAGCGCTTCGGACTGCCGATCACGATCGGTTCCGCTGATCCGAACATTTGGTACTACGTCAAACAAGACCTGCGCCCCCTGCCGCTCAGCCCGCCTGATGTTATTGGGCAGCGCATTGTTGTGATTAGCTTCGACGCGGAGGAGCTGGTGGCGGATATGAGCGTGAAAAACGGGATCGTAGGGGATACCAGTTTCCGGCCTGATCCTGAGAGCTCAAAGATCTACGGGCCTGACCGTTCCGCGGCGCAGGAATTCTTCCGGAATATCTTTGGATCCGTGGGTTTCAAGTAAGACGCCCGCACCTGCCACCGCCCGGCACGCCATCCTGAAGAAAAAGCAAAAGCCCCGGCGCAGGAACGCGCGCGGGGCTTTTTCAATCATGTGGCCTTGGCGTCCCGTGGGACGCGCAGGGACTAACCGTCGACGCGAGCCATCGCTTCTTCGATCATTTTGGCAGCTTGCTTTTCGTCACCCCAACCGGTGACTTTCACCCACTTGCCCGGCTCCAAGTCTTTGTAATGCTCAAAGAAGTGGCCGATCTGGTCGATCAGGTTTTGCGGCAACTGCGTGTAGGACGTGATGCCATCATAGAATGCGTCAATTTTCTTGTGCGGAACTGCAACGATCTTTTCATCGCCGCCTTTCTCGTCTTCCATCATCAGCACGCCAACAGGCACAGCGCGGATCACGGAACCCGGCGCAAGCTCATGACGACCAACGACCAGCACATCAACTGGATCGCCATCGTCAGAAAGCGTGTTCGGCATGAAGCCGTAGTTGCAAGGGTAGAACATCGGGGTGAACAGGATGCGGTCGACGAATACAGCCCCGCTCTCCTTGTCCATTTCGTACTTCACAGCGGAGTTCGCTGGGACTTCGATGACGACATTGATATCGACAGGCGGGTTCTCACCACGGGAGATTTTAGACAGATCCATAACGGTCAGCTCTTACAACAGATTAGTGATTTCAGGACGCGGTGTGACAGAGCAAGGGCGAGGGGTCAAACGCGGCTATTGCAGCTCTCCTTTCGCCATATGAAAGGCTCAGAAGTGGGTGTAGCCCAATTTCTCGTGCGCGGCGCGGATCACAGCGGCTGGACCGTCGAGAATCACCGGTTGTTCTGGCTGCTGCAAGGCAACCTCACCGATGACTGTGCAGCCGCGTGGAACGGGGGCTGAGGGGGCGAGTGTGAACACCAGCTGATAGTCATCCCCGCCGGTCACTTGCGCGGCCCAATCGGCGCGGGGGTCGGCATAGGGTACGCGGCTGAGATCAAGCATGCCGGTGACGGCACTGGCGCGACAAATATGGGCGAGGTCGGCGATCAGTCCGTCAGACACGTCGGCGCAGCCACCCACGCCGGCGGCGCCGAGCAGGTCCACGCGCGGCATGGGGCGGCGAAAGTGCTGTGCCAAGGCTGTGTCTGAGTCGCCGCTGTGCATGTCACGCAGCCCCAAAGCTCCTGCGCCAATCGCGCCGCCCACACAGATCCGATCGCCCACACGCGCGTCCCTCCGTCGCCACAGCGTGCGACCATCGAGTGCGCCCATGACCGTTGCGGTCAACACCAGCGATTCTGGCGCGCTGGTCGTATCTCCGCCCAGCAATCGGAGGTCAAAATGGGTGCAAGCCTCGGTCAGCCCAGCCACGAAATCAGCACGCCATGTCGCATCACAGCGGCGGGGCAGGCTTAGGTTTAGCAAAGCGTGGGTTGGCCGCGCGTTCATGGCAACCACGTCCGACACGTTCACAGCCAGCATTTTGTGGGCAAGGTCGCGTGCGGGTTCCGAGCCAAAGAAATGGACCGCTTCAACCAGCGTATCGGTGCAGATGACGTCTGCGGGCGGCATGGTCGCGGCGTCGTCCTGAAAGTCCAGCGCATGATCCCGGTCCGCGAGGGGCCGGAGATCATTGATGAAGCCGAACTCTGACACCGCTCTGGTCGCCGCTAGTTTTCGTTCAGTTCTTCGGGGCGAAGCGTCTCAGCGATGGTGACAAGGGTGCCGTTGACCATCGCAGGCTCTTTGCCGGAGAAGAACAGGTTGGCCAGTGTGACGTATTCGTCGATCGTGACCTTGACGGGAATGTCCAGCCGCTCGCTGAGTTCAAAGGTGCCCGCCCGCAAAATAGCGCGCATGACGCTGTCGAGCCGGGCCAGCGACCATTTTTCCGACAAGGAACCATAGATCATGTCGTCCAAATCGCTGGCAACGCGGGAGATGCCCTCAAGGATCGATTGAAACAGCTGCTGGTCGTATTCACCCAGCTCCATTCCATCGAGATCAACGCTGTTAAAGTGCCGCAGAAAGCCCTTCAGCACTGGTTCGAGCAAAACCTCGTCGGTGGTTTCAATTTGGTACAAGGCCTGAATCACCGCAAAGCGTGCGGCTGTGCGATGGCCGAGGGTGTGGGAAATGTTGACGTATTCGGGGGTGCTCATATCAGTTCGCAAACCGGTGCTTCAGTCGAACAAGCGACAGGGCGGCTTCGGCGGCATCTTTGCCCTTGTTCTTCTGTGCCCGGTCCGCGCGGACCCAAGCCTGTTCCCGGTTCTCGGTCGTGAGAATGCCGTTACCGATGCACAGGCCATCGGTCATGGCCAGCACCTGCAACCCATGTGCGCTTTCGCTGCAAACATAGTCATAGTGCGTTGTCTCGCCACGAATGACACAGCCAAGGGCAACGAAGCCATCGAATGACCCGCTGGACGCTGCAAACTTAATCGCTGCTGGAATTTCAAGCGCGCCCGGGACCGTAACGGTTTCGAAGGTCACGCCTTCGCCCTTCAAGTAGTCTTCAGCCCCTTCTTTCAACGCGACTGAAATGTCGGTGTAATAGGGGGCTTCTACGATCAGGATGTGCGGAGATGCAGACATGGGTCTTCGTTTTCCTTTGAATGTTCTAGTCGCTCAGACCACGGTAACCGACAACCTGCAAGCCAAACCCTTCGAGTCCGACCAGTTCGCGGCTTGCGTTGGAAAGCAGTGTCATATCCCGCACGCCCAATTGCACCAAAACCTGCGCGCCGAGGCCATAGGTGCGGAGCGCTTGGTCTGGGGGCAGCTTTTCCATGCTGTCGGGGGAGTTGATCAGGACGATCACGCCTGTCCCTTCGTCGTTCACCGCGCGGATCGCAGCGGGCAGGCTGCTTTTCCCGCCACCACCCAACAGATCACGGCGCATGTTCAGCGCGTGGACGCGAGTCAGTGTTGGGATATCGGCGGAAACTTGTCCTTTGACCAGCGCCAGAATTTCCGGCGCTTGCGGGTCTTCTTGCTCCCGGAAGGTGATGATCTTGAACCCTTGCCCGAAGTCCGTTTCAAACGGTTCTTCGCTGACTTGCTCGATCAGGCTTTCCATCGCAAGGCGATAGGCCACCAAGTCGGCAATGGTGCCAATCTTGAGCCCGTGCTTCTTGCAGAAGGCGACCAGATCATCGCGGCGGGCCATGTCGCCATCGTCATTCATGATCTCACAGATAACGCCAGACGCGTTCAGACCAGCCAGCCGAGCGATATCGACGGCGGCTTCCGTGTGTCCTGTCCGCTCCAGCGTGCCATTTTCGCGCGCGAGCAGGGGGAAGACGTGGCCGGGGGTTTGGATGTCGCCGGGCTGCACGCTGGGATCGATTGCAACGGCAATACTCCGCGCGCGGTCTGGCGCAGAAATGCCCGTCGTTACGCCGGTCGCCGCCTCGATCGACACGGTGAAGGCCGTACCAAACCGGCTTTCGTGCCGCTGGGGCATCAGCGGTAGATCCAGCCGCCCAATCTGTGCTGGCGGCATGGCCAAGCAGATCAATCCACGGCCAAAGGTCGCCATGAAGTTGATGACCTCAGGCGTCGCCATCTGGGCGGGAATGATGATATCGCCTTCGTTTTCCCGATCTTCATCATCCACGAGGACGAACATCCGTCCGTTGCGGGCCTCTTCGATGATTTCTGGAATCGTAGATTTAAACTCGTGGAACGTCTCGACCATGGATCAGGAACCTTGGGCTTGCGGTAAAAACTGTAGCTGGCGGTGAACATAGCGAGCCAGCTGGTCAATTTCCAAGTTGATCGGCGCAGGGCTCGCCTCCGAAATCACAAGGGTGCCCAGGGCGGAGAACGCTGTCACCTGTTGGGTGTGCGGGATCATGTTGATGCCAAAGGTGGCGTCGTCCACCTCATTTATCGTCAGCGATACGCCGTTTAGCGCAACCGAACCCTTGGGCGCAAAGAATGGCATCAGGGCTTGAGGTGGGCGAATGGTCAGGCGCCAACTGTCGCCCTCTGTCACCAGTGCAACAACGTCCGCCACGGCATCGACATGGCCGGAAACCAAATGCCCGCCCAGCTCGTCGCCGACGGCCAAGCTGCGTTCCAAATTGATCAGTGAGCCAACATTCCATGTTCCCATGGTCGTCTTTGACAGGCTCTCCGCGCTGGCTTCGAGGTCAAATGTCGCCCGATCGTCGCTGACTTGCTCGCGCGCAATAACAGTCATACAGGCGCCATTGCAGCAGATGCTCGCCCCCAGATCGATGGTGTCCGCTGCGTAAGCCGTTTCGATGCGGAACAGGGTGTCGCCCCGGTCTTCGCGATGCACGACGTGACCCACGTCCGTGATGATGCCCGTAAACATGTGTGCCCGTTGCTCCCCTGAACTGGACAGAAATCCTGCGCCCTCAGCTTTGACGCCATACTTCCATAAAGTCTTCGCCCAGCACCAGACTTTCAACCCGCTTGAAGTGCGGGGCTTGGTCCAAAGAATGGAAGTCGAAAACGCCAACCCCATCGCGGGCGTCGCCGCCCAGCACTTTGCCGGCGCGAAACACCACAATTTCATCCACCAAGCCGTCTGCCAGCAAGGCCCGAGCGACGCCGCCGCCAGCCTCAGCCAGAACCCGTGTCGCGCCAGAGTCTGCAATCCGCGCCAGATGCGCCTGAAAATCCCAGCCGGGCAAGAGCATCCAATTCGGGCGCTGGTCCTGAACCCATTTGACAATTTCCTGGTTGCTGCGTTCCGCGTCATAGACCACGCCAACCCGCGGTGAATAGGCTTCCAGACCCGCGATCCGCACGGTAAAGCGCGGGTGGTCTTTCAGCACTGTTTTTGCGCCGGTGAGCAGAAAGTCCGATTCAGCCCGCAGCAAATGCCCCCGCGCTCTGGCCGCTGGTCCTGTGATCCATTGGCTCTCACCATTCCCAAGCGCGATTTTGCCATCGAGCGACAAAGCCAGCTTGAGCGTCAGGTAAGGCTTCCCTGAAGTAATGCGCTTCATGAATCCGGCGTTGACCTGCTTGGCCTCGCTCTCCATCACGCCCACCGTCACATCAATGCCAGCCTCGCGCAGCATCGTCGCGCCCTTGCCAGCGGTGCGCGGGTCCGGATCCAGCGTCGCGATCACCACCCGCGCCACCTGTGCATCGATCAAAGCGCGCGAGCAGGGGCCGGTCTGCCCCTGATGCGCGCAAGGTTCCAAAGTGACAAAAGCGGTTGCGCCCTTGGCTGCGGCTCCCGCCTGTTCCAGCGCCTGCGTTTCGGCGTGGGGACGTCCCCCGTCCGCCGTGCGTGCCTGTCCCAAAACCTTGCCATCGGCCGCGACGATCACGCAGCCGACCGTGGGATTCGGCGCCGTGCGACCCAGCCCGCGTCTGGCCAGCGCCAGCGCCACGCGCATGATGTCGGTGTCACTCACCGCGATCATCCATTTCGTCGAGGATTCTTTGGAATTCTTCGGCAACTTCGAAGTTGCGATACACGCTGGCAAAGCGGACGAAGGCAACTTGATCCAGACCGCTCAGGGCTTCCATCACCATCTCGCCGATTTCTCGCGTCTTAATATCGGCCTCGCCACCATGCTCCAATCGACGCACGATGCCGGAGACGATCCGCTCGATGCGTTCGCTGTCCACCGGACGCTTATGCAGGGCGATGATGAGGGATTTGGCGAGCTTGTCGCGGTCGAACGGCTCACGCGTGCCGTTGGATTTGATCACCGTCAGCTCGCGGAGCTGAATGCGTTCAAAAGTCGTAAAGCGTCCGCTGCAGGCTGGACATTGCCGCCGGCGTCGGATGGACGTGTTGTCCTCCGACGGGCGGCTATCTTTTACAGCCGTATCAATATTTCCGCAAAACGGGCAGCGCACGCTTTTCCTTCTTCCTTAACGGTAGATCGGGAACTGATCGCACAAGGCGCGAACAGCGGCGCGCACGTCGGCCTCGACAGCGCCATTGCCGTCTTCACCGTTTGCGGCCAGTCCGTCGAGCACCTTGGCAATCAAATCACCAACGGTTTCAAATTCAGCCACACCAAACCCGCGCGTGGTCGCCGCTGGCGTGCCCAGGCGAATGCCCGAGGTTACTGTTGGCTTCAGCGGGTCGAACGGGATGGAGTTTTTGTTGCACGTGATCCCGGCATTCTCCAGCGCGTTTTCAGCCTGCTGACCGGTTACGCCCTTTGGCGTCAGATCAACGACCATCAAGTGCGTATCGGTGCCGCCGGTGGAGATTTCCAAGCCGTGCTTCACCAAGCGTGCCGCCAATGTCTGTGCATTTTCAATGACTTGGCCAGTGTACGCCTTGAATTCAGGTGTCAGCGCTTCGCCAAAGGCGACCGCCTTGGCTGCGATAACGTGCATGAGCGGGCCACCTTGCAGGCCCGGGAAGACCGCCGAGCGGAACTTCTTAGCCAGCGCATCGTCATTGGTCAGGATCATCCCACCACGCGGACCGCGCAGCGTTTTGTGCGTGGTTGTGGTGACGACATCGGCATAGTCTAGCGGATTGTCGTGATAACCACCCGCGACCAAGCCGGAGATGTGCGCCATATCGACCCACAACAGCGCACCGACGCTATCTGCGATTTCCTTGAACGCCTTGAAGTCGATGGCGCGGGGGTAAGCAGAGCCCCCTGCGATGACGACCTTTGGATTGTTCGCCTTGGCCAAATCGGCGACTTCGTCATAGTCGATCAGACCATCTTGACGCCGCACGCCATAGTGAATGGGGTCGAACCACTTGCCCGAAATGTTCGGCGCAGCGCCGTGGGACAGGTGCCCACCGTGGTTGAGGCCCATGCCGAGGAACGTATCACCCGGTTGCATGGTCGCGAGCATGACTGCGCCATTGGCCTGCGCGCCGGAATGCGGCTGCACGTTGACGTAAGAGCAGTTGTACAGCTCTTTGGCGCGCTCAATCGCCAATTCTTCAGCGATATCAACGAACTCACAACCACCGTAGTAGCGCTTGCCCGGATAGCCTTCGGCGTATTTGTTGGTAAAGACAGAACCTTGCGCATCAAGAACGGCGCGAGAGACGATGTTTTCTGACGCGATCAACTCAATCTGCGTCTGTTGGCGATCCATCTCCTTGGTGAGGGAGTCGGCAAGCGCCGGATCGGTCTCGTTTACACTGGCGGTCCAGAATGAGGAAGAAGAGGTCATTACTAGGGGTCTCCGGAAGAAAGGGTGTGCGCGCATATGAGCATCTTTGCGGGGCAAGTAGAACACTCAAAAGCGCCTCTCAATGCTGCAATAGCGGAGAGTATCAGTTTGCGGGAGTGAGCTTTTCGACGCGCCTCTGATGGCGTCCGCCTTCAAATGCCGTCGTCAGGAAAGCGGTCAACGCGTCTTTTGCGGTTTCAACACCAATCACACGGTCACCAAAGGCAATGACGTTGGCGTCGTTGTGCAGGCGCGTGAGCGTTGCGGTCGTTACGTCCTGAACCAGCGCTGCTCGGATGTGGCTGTGTCGGTTCAGGGCGATTGATATGCCAATGCCCGTTCCGCAAACAGCAACGCCCTGCGCGCTGGGCTCGGTGGCCAGCGCATCGGCGAGTTTGTTGCCAAAATCAGGATAATCAACCGACGCGGTGCCGTCGGGGCCAAGGTCCACAATCTCGTGACCAAGAGAAACGGCGTGATCCATAAGAACACGCCGTAAATTCAGACCTGCATGGTCTGAGGCAAAGAACAATTTCATCGCGATATCCGCGTGTGAGTTTCGATGCCTCCCAAAAAGCCTATTAAGCGACGCGGCTCAAGGCCTTGTCGGACATACCGTAGGCGTCAGATTGCGATGCCCAGAAACGGTCGAGGCGCAGAAGCACGTCGTTTGTCTTTGAAAACACATCGGAATCCATGTTGAAGCCACTCAGGGAATCAGCGTGGCGACCGAACATGTCCTGCAGCAATCCCCGGATCTTCACGCCCTTGTCCGTCAACTTGACGCGGTAGGAGCGGCGATCATGTGCGCTGCGACGGTGCGAGACGTAACCAAAATCAACCAGCTTCTTCAGGTTGTACGACACGTTTGAGCCGTGGTAGCAGCCGCGAAGGGTCAGCTCGCCCACCGTCAACTCTTCATCGCCGATGTTAAAGAGGATCAGCGACTGAATGTTGTTGATGTCGCGAACACCAGAGCGGTCGAGCTCCGTTTTGATCACTTCGAGACAGCGACGGTGAAGGCGCTCAACGGCGGCGATCGTATCTAGGTAATCTTGGTTCACAATGGACCCCTTTACGCTTTGCTCAAGGGCGGAACCCGAGCGACTGTTTGATGCAAAAAAAACCTGACTTCGCTAGTCTTTTCGCACTTTATATTTTTGTCCGAGAAGCTGCCGATAAAGCGAGCTTCCAAAACCACCTGAGACAAGAAGTGCCATAAAAATTAATCTAATCAAGGTAAAAAACATGCCGAATTCACTTTTCACACACGTTTGAGCATATTTTTGCATAAATGTTTAGAAAAGTGCCTGATTTTGACGGCAAAACACTCTAATTGCTAGCAAAAAGGCTAACAAAACAGATTTGATAGGTTTTGTAATTACCTCGAAAGAAAATCTTAACGTGTATATCAAATTTGATATCACTCGGATCTAGGGGTTGGGGAAATGGATGCATCGGTTTAGGTTTCGATGACACAATTCGCTCACTTTAGGTTTCTCACCATGCCCAGCTTTCCACGGACCAGACTTCGCCGAAATCGTGCTTCAGTTTTCATCCGCTCGCTGGTGGCTGAAAACCGCGTGAGCGCAGCGGACCTGATTTTGCCGGTGTTTGTGACAGATGCAGAAAGCAGCTCTGAAGTTGCCTCCATGCCCGGCACGCATCGGAACACCTTAGATGATGCGCTGAAGCTGGCGGAGCGTGCAGCGGCGCTTGGTATTCCGGCCTTGGCGCTCTTTCCCGAAGTGGATCCAGCCCTGAAAACACCGGATTGTTCAGAAAGCTGGCGTGAAGACAATCTGGTCAACCGCGCTGTTCGTGCCATCAAGGGCGAGTTTCCAGATTTGGGGATCATCACAGACGTCGCTTTCGACCCCTATAACCCAAAAGGTCACGACGGTTATCTCGTCGAGGGGGTGATTGTGAATGATGAGACCGTGACCGCGCTGGTTCGTCAGGCCTTGTCGCTGGCGGACGCAGGCGCGGACATCGTCGCGCCTTCTGACATGATGGATGGTCGCGTGGGCGCGATTCGCGATGGTCTGGACGAGGCGGGCTATACCAATGTTGGCATCCTTTCCTACGCGGTGAAGTACGCCAGTGCCTACTACGGCCCATTCCGGGACGCCATCGGCAGCTCTGGCGCGCTCAAGGGTGATAAGAAGACCTATCAGATGGATACCGCAAACGCTGCGGAAGGACTGAGAGAGGTCGAGTTGGACCTGGAGGAGGGCGCAGACAGCGTGATGGTTAAGCCCGGTTTGCCTTACCTCGACATGGTGACTCGGGTGAAGGAAACCTTTGGAGTCCCCACTTTTGCCTATCAAGTCAGTGGTGAGTACGCCCAGATCATGGCCGCGTGTCAAAACGGATGGCTCGATCATGATAAGGTGTGGTTAGAGACTTTATTGTCCTTCAAACGCGCAGGGGCCGACGGCGTTCTGACCTATGGCGCTTTGAAAGTCGCTGAGTTGTTGCGTCAGGATCTCTGATGTTACGCGATCAATAACCAGCCATGCGGCCTTGCAGGACTGGTTTGAGGGATAAAAGCTTGGCGTCTCGGCTCTTGGTCGTCTATAGCCCCTCTTCATGTTCTGGAGCGATCTCCTTCGCCCCTCCTTTTGCCTTTTTATTTGGATGTACGAAGATGGCTGTTCCAAAGTCCAAAATTTCTCGTTCCCGCCGGGGTATGCGCCGTTCACACGATGCAATCTCCTTCGGCAACCACGCAGAGTGTTCGAACTGCGGCGAGCTTAAGCGCCCGCACCACGTTTGCCTCTCTTGCGGTCACTACGATTCCAAGGAAGTCGTTGCGGTAGACGTTTAAGTCGCAACACTTGCTTGAGTGATTTAGGGTCGCGGACGAAAGTCCACGGCCCTTTTTGCTGTCCACAAGATAGAGCTAACCTGCGTCCAACAATGCTTGCATAAGGCCATGCAAAAGTGGTTATCTCTTTCGAACAGGGAACGAGGGCGACAACGAGCATGACTTTAACCTTGGCTGTCGATGCCATGGGCGGCGACGATGCGCCCGGCATCGTGGTAAGCGGCCTGGCTATTGCGGCTGAAAAACACCCAAACCTGCATTTTCTCGTCTTTGGTCATCAGGATCAGCTTAACCCGCTGTTTGATCAACACCCGCTGCTGTCCGGTCGGTACACCCTGACGCACTGCGAAGTGGCGATCAGTGGCGACGAAAAGCCTGCAAACGCGCTGCGTGGCGGGAAACGAGACAGCTCCATGCGTCGCGCGATCGAAGCGGTGAAGCAGGGCGAGGCTCAAGCGATCATTTCGGCGGGCAACACCGGCGCGCTGATGGCGTTGGGTAAAGTTCTGTTGCGCATGGTGCCCGGCGTCGATCGCCCCGCCATTGCATCACCGTTGCCAACCGCCAAGGGCCAGTCTGTCGTTCTCGATCTGGGCGCAAACGTCCAGTGTGACGAGCGCAACTTGCTGCAATTCGCCATCATGGGCGCACTCTATGCGCGGTTCTTGTTTGGTAAAGACAATCCCACCATCGGCCTGCTGAACATCGGCTCGGAAGAGCAAAAGGGCCATGAGGTCTTGCAGGTTGCGGCGGATTTGATGCGCGACAGTGCGTCGTTACCGGGGGCGTTTGCGGGATTCATCGAAGCCGATGACATCGCCGCTGGCACAACGGATGTGGTCGTCACCGACGGTTTTACCGGAAACGTCGCCTTGAAGACGACAGAAGGCGTGGGGCGGTTGATCTCTGGCATGGTCCGTGAAGCATTCCGGTCCGGCATTTTTAGCCGCATCGGTTACCTGTTCGCCATGCCCGCCATGGGGCGACTCCGGCAGCGCTTGGACCCCCGCACCTATAACGGCGGGATGTTTTTGGGTTTGGGCGGGATCTGTGTGAAATCGCACGGCGGCACCGACGATATTGGCTTTGCCAACGCGGTCAGCGTTTCCGTCGAATTGATGGCTGGAGACTTCCAGACCAAGATTGCCCAAGCCATTGCCGACAACGGTGACCTCTTCGGTCTCGATACCGACGCTGCATAGCGCTCCGGGCTGTTGATCAATACCGCGTCTCTTATCGGCTTTTTGCTGACCGCAGGGATCCTGCTGGTTATCCCCGGTCCCACCATTCTTACCGTGGTTGCCTATGGCCTGCGCGTGGGTCGCAAGGCGATCTGGGCGAGCACGGCGGGGGTTGTGCTGGGTGATTTGACGGCTGTGACCCTGTGTTTGACGGGTTTGGGCGCGCTGTTGGCGGTCAGTCCGGCGGCCTATGACGCGATAAAATGGGCGGGTGTTGCCTATTTGGTGTACGTCGCTGTGCAGACGTGGCGGGAAAGCAATCGCGTCGTCGCAGCGAAACCGGGGAGCGATCCTACCGCGCCGGAAATCGCCGACTCAATTGCGCTTTCCAAGGTGTTTCAGCAGACCTTTATTGTCACTGCCCTAAACCCAAAAGGGATCGTGTTTTTCCTCGCCTTCATTCCACAATTCGTCGATCGATCGCTCGCTTATTGGCCGCAAGTGACGGTCTATGGCGTATTGTTTGTTGTGATGGGCGGTGCCAACGCTTTGGCTTATGCCTACTCAAGTGGGCGCTTGTCTTCGTTGTTCACGCAACCAAACGCCTTGAAATGGCTCAAACGGGTGAGCGCCGGATTCTTATTGAGTGCAGCGCTCATAACCGCTCTCCATCACGCGCCAAATCCTTGATCTAAGGCTCTTTTGCGTCGTTTTTGGCATTTTTTGGCCTTGCAAGCCTGAGTCGCGTTGACCCCTTGGATAGGGTTGGTTATCAACCCCTCCGGAGTGGTGATGACAAAGGTATTGACGGTTGGATAAAACAATTACGCGCGCAGACCTGACTGAGGCTCTCTACGAGAAGGTTGGTCTATCCCGCAATGAGTCCGCAGACCTGGTCGAGAGTATCATCAATCACGTCTCTGATGCGCTGGTCGATGGCGAGCAAGTAAAGATTGCGTCGTTCGGCACTTTTCTAGTGCGCGAAAAGGCAAAACGCATTGGTCGCAATCCAAAGACCGGCGAGGAACACGAAATTCCGCCGCGTCGCGTATTGGTCTTCCGTGCAAGCCAAGTGCTGAAACAGGCGCTTGTTGAAGACTGGAAGGGCGGTCCGCTTGAAGCTTACATTGAAGCAGGCGACGACGACGAGTAAGGTGCGCAGGTCCATAGGTTAGAGCAGAGGGCCAAAGATGGTTAAAGCAAACGATGCCTTCCGGAACATTCGCGAAGCGTCCGAGGAATTAGACGTTCCGCAGCACGTTCTGCGGTTTTGGGAAACCAAGTTTCCAGAAATCCAGCCGCTGAAGCGGGGTGGACGCCGTCGGTACTACCGTCCCGAAGACCTGTCACTGCTCACCACCATCCGTGATTTGCTGTACGTGCAAGGCTATACCATTCGCGGTGTGCAGCGTTTGTTGCGTGAGGGCGGTATCGAAGCACCACCAGCCCCGTCGGACGATATGACCCTGCCACCGGATATGGAGGAGCAGGATCAGCTGGAAGCAGAACGCGAAGCAGCCGAGGATATTGCCAACACCACAGCGGCGCAGACCCTGTCGGAAGAAGCCATCCAGACCCGCGAACTGTTCCAAACCATCACACCGGTCGTGCCCCAGTCTGAGAACTCTCTTGCGTCGATGTTGAGTGTGCCAGAGGGGTCAGAAGACCCGGTGGACCGCCAGCGCGAAGAACGCGAACAGATTATCGGCAAATTGGCCGTGATTCATGCTGATCTGGCGGGCGCAATGGCGCGCTTTGATCAGGCGATGGTGGCCGAGGGCGAGCACGCATAAACTCGCCGGTTGCGGAAAGACGCGAAAGCCCCCATATCTGAAACAAGAACACAGGAGCGCAGCTATGGTGCTGTGCCCCTCGCGGTTGCCCACTGATGGCAGCGGTGCCGTATTCGAACCAATGGATGACTGATAGTGACCTTTCCTTACGATCCTTTTGCCAACTCTGGCGTCGTAGCTGGCCCTCACGCGACTCCGCTCACGAGCCCAACGCAAACGACAATGACCACGCCAATCCCTTACGTGATTGAGCAAACCAACCGCGGCGAAAAAGTCTACGACATTTATTCGCGGATGCTGATGGAGCGGATTATTTTCGTTTCCGGCGTGGTAAACGACATGATGTCGGCTTCGGTGTGCGCGCAGCTCTTGTTTTTGGAAAGCGTGAACCCGGACAAAGACATTAGCATCTACATCAACTCTCCCGGCGGCTCGGTTTCTGCTGGTTTGGCGATGTACGACACCATGATGTTCGTGAAGCCGTCGATCTCGACGATTTGCGTGGGGATGGCGGCGTCGATGGGGTCTTTCCTGCTGATGGCCGGGGACAAGGATAAGCGTTTCTCGCTGCCGAATTCCAAGATCATGATCCACCAGCCATCGTCGGGCTACCAAGGCACCGCGGCGGATATCGAAATTCACGCTCGTGAAATTCTGAAGACCCGCGAGCGGTTAAACGCGCTCTATGCTCATCACACGGGCAAGAAGGTGTCGGAAATCGATACGGCGATGGACCGTGACAACTATATGGACCCAGAAGAAGCGCTGGCCTTTGGTTTGATCGACGAAATTGTCAGCAAGCGTGCTGACCCGTCAGAGTAGGGTAAGCGCCGCTCTCTAAGGCGCTCGAAAGGTGGCTAAATGGCCGCGTGCCGAGCGCCTTGCAAGAACGTCTGCTTACTTCTAGTCTGTTCAGTGTTTTCAAGGATTTAGGATTTTCGATGTCCGGAACAATAAGCGACAGCAAGAACACGCTTTACTGCTCCTTCTGCGGCAAGAGCCAGCACGAGGTGCGGAAGCTGATTGCGGGTCCGACCGTTTTCATCTGTGATGAATGCGTCGAGCTGTGCATGGACATTATTCGTGAGGAAAGCAAAGGCGGTCTCGCCAAGTCCTCCGAAGGGGTTCCGACACCAACCGATATTTACGGCATTCTCGATGACTTTGTCATCGGTCAGGCACAGGCGAAACGCGTGCTGGCGGTTGCCGTACACAACCACTACAAGCGCCTGAACCATGCGCAGAAGTCTAACGACGTTGAACTGTCCAAGTCCAACATCCTGCTGGTCGGCCCGACGGGTTGCGGCAAGACCTTGCTGGCGCAGACGCTGGCGCGGATCCTGGACGTGCCGTTCACCATGGCGGATGCCACCACGTTGACGGAAGCTGGTTACGTGGGTGAGGACGTGGAGAACATCGTCCTCAAGCTGCTGCAAGCGGCTGACTACAACGTGGAAAAGGCGCAACGCGGCATCGTTTATATCGATGAGATCGATAAGATCACGCGCAAGGCTGAGAACCCGTCTATCACCCGCGATGTATCGGGTGAGGGCGTGCAGCAAGCGTTGCTGAAGCTCATGGAAGGTACGGTTGCTTCTGTACCGCCACAGGGGGGCCGCAAGCATCCGCAACAAGAATTCCTGCAGGTGGATACGACCAACATTCTGTTCATCGCAGGCGGTGCCTTCGCCGGGTTGGAGAAGATCATCTCCCAACGCTCGCAAGGCAGCTCGCTGGGCTTCGGTGCCACGGTGCAAAGCCCCGATGAGCGTCGGACAGGCGAAATCCTGCGCGATGTGGAGCCAGAAGATCTGCAGCGCTATGGCCTGATCCCAGAGTTCATTGGCCGGATGCCCGTTGTGGCGACGCTTGAAGACCTCGATGAGGCCGCGCTGATGCAGATTCTGACCGAACCGAAAAACGCGCTGATCAAGCAGTACCAGCGCTTGTTCGAGATGGAAGACGTCAAGCTGTCCTTTACCGATGACGCAATGGAGGCCGTGGCCGCCAAAGCGATCAAACGGAAGACCGGCGCACGGGGCCTTCGGTCAATCATGGAGAGCATCTTGCTCGACCCCATGTACGATCTGCCCGGGATGGCGGGTGTTGAGGAAGTTGTGGTGAACAAGGACGCGGTCGAGAAAAGCGCGCAGCCTTTGTTCGTCTACTCCGAAGAAAACAGCAGCGACGCGGAGCCGGCTTCGGCCTGATATCCACATTTAACGGTGCGCCGTGAACGCAAGAAATAGGGCCGTCCTCAAGCATGAGCGACGGCCCTTTTTTCTGTCCTGGAACGCGGGCTTAGCTAAGGCTTAGCCCTGTTGGGTTAAGTGCCACTGCATCGCTTGGAGCATGGCGGTTTGGTATGTGCGGTGCTCAGCGGCGTGGGGGACGTCGATGGGGATGAATGTCTTGGGCGTGCTGGCGGGGAGTGCGTTGAATAGGCGTTGGCCGTGTTTAATGGGGATGAGGCGGTCACGGGTGCCGTGGACCCACGCGACCGGGACACTGGTTTGGGGCGCCAAGGCCAGATTGTCGAACTGGTCGGCCATCAACCAACCGGCCAGCCCCGCCATAGCCGGCAGACTGGTAAAAGTGCTCATGATGATGGCCCCTCGGGCGGTTTGGCCTTGGTCGTGCAGGGCGTGAAAGGCCAGAGCGCCCCCAAGCGAATGCCCGGTGATGATCGTGTTGCTTGCCGGCCATCCAAGGCCTTGGGCAACGTCCAAAGCGGCTTGGGCATCGGCGCGCAGGCCGGTTTCAGTTGGCTTACCGGGCAAACCGCCGTAGCCGCGATATTCGGGCAGCAAGACCGGATATCCCGCCGCAATCAAACCGGCGGTAAACTTGGTCGAATCCTCAAAATTCCCAGCATTGCCATGAAAGAACACCGTCAGCGGCGTTCCAGCGGGTTGGGAACCGCGCCAGAACCATGCGGCCAAGGGCTGACCGTCGCGGCCTTGATAGGTCAGGGTCTCAAACGGTGGCAGACCGGGCCAAGGGCGGCCCGGAGAGTCCTTGGGGTGGTAGACAAAGGCGCGGCTTAGGCCGATGCCTTGGGCCGTTGCTGTGGTGGTGGTGCTGCCCGTGGCGAATATCAGCGCAGAGGCGGCACCACCAGCAACCGTTTTCAGCGCGGTTCTTCGGTTCAAAAGCCGCTACTCCTTGATGCCCAGCACCCAGAGCATGAAGGCCCAATCGCGGGCGTCCTCGCGCAGGCTGTCAAAACGCCCCGAAGCACCGCCGTGGCCTGCGCCCATGTTCATGTGCATTAGCGTCAGGCCGTTGTCTGTTCGCCGTTCGCGCAGGGTCGCGACCCACTTGGCGGGCTCCCAATAGGTAACGCGGGGGTCTGTGAGGCCACCGGTGGCGAGAATGGCGGGGTAGGCTTTGGCCTCCACACGGTCGATGGGGGAATAGCTGGCAAGGCGCTCGTAGGCTTCCTTGTCCGCCAAGGGATTGCCCCATTCGGGCCATTCCGGTGGGGTTAACGGCAGGGTTTCGTCGAGCATGGTGGCAAGGACATCGACAAACGGCACCGCGCCGATGATGGAGGCAAATTTCTCTGGCGCCATGTTTGCGATTGCGCCCATGAGCATGCCGCCTGCGGAACCGCCTTCGGCGCCAACACGCGTGCCATCGACCCAGCCCCGGTCCACCAGTGCATCGCGCGCGGCGATAAAGTCGATGAAGGTGTTGGTCTTTTTCTCCATCTTACCATCCAGATACCAGCCGTAGCCCATATCGGCCCCCCCGCGCACGTGGGCGGTGGCGGTGATCATGCCGCGATCTGCCAAAGACAAGCGCTTGATCGAAAAGCTCGCTGGCATGGACATGCCGTAGGAGCCATAGCCGTACAGATACAGCGGTGCGGTTCCATCCAGCGGGGTGTCGCGGTGGTGCATCACGGTCACCGGAACGTGCACGCCATCGTGGGAGGGCGCCATGATCCGGTGGACGACGTAATCGTCGATGCTGTGGCCGCTGGGGACTTCTTGGGTTTTGATCAGCGTGCGCGCTTGGCTGGCCATGTCGTAGTCAAAGACTTGGCCGGGGGTCGTGGGGCTTTCGTAGCCAAAGCGGGTTTCCGTTGTTTCCCATTCGTCTGAGCCGTGCAAGCCAAGGGCGTAGGCTTCTTCGTCGAAGGAGATGCTGTGGGATGTGCCGTCGCTCAAATTGTGCACAACAATGGTCGGCAGAGCCTTTTCCGCCTGAATGATGGTGAAGAAGTTTTTGTAGCCGTCCATGCCTTTGATCAAGCGGCCGGGAACGTGTGCCTGCCACGGCTGCCAATGCTCGCGTTCTTCCTTGCCAATGTCTGCGCGCATGATCTGGAAATCGACCGCGCCGTCCTGGTTGGTGCGGATGAACCAACCCTCACCGCCGCGTTCGAGGTCATACTCATGACCGGTTTCGCGGGGGGCAACGCATTTGAGCTCAAAGGCGGGTTGGTGGAAGTCTGCAATCCATGTTTCGGACGTTTCGTGGTCGTTTGCCGTGATGATCAAAAAGCGGTCATCGGCGGTGCTGCCGACGGAGGTGAAGAAGCCGGGGTCCATTTCTTCGTAAATCAGCGCGTCATCGCTCTGTGGGTGTCCCAAAAAGTGCTGGTAGACGCGGCAGGGGCGGTGGTTGTCGTCCTGCCACGTATAGAAGAACGAGCGCGCATCGGGCGCCCAAGCGATGCCGCCAGCCGAGCGCTCGACGGCGTCTGGCAGCTCCTGCCCTGTTGCCAAGTCGCGCACGCGGATGGTGAAAAACTCCGAGCCCTTGGTATCGACAGCCCAAGCCATCAGCCTGTGGTCGTCACTGACGCTGGTCCCGGCGAGGCGGAAGTAGTCAAAGTCTTTGGCTTCCTTGTCGCCGTCAAACAGGATTTGCTCGCTGGCGTCGGACGTGTCGTCGCGATCCTTGCGGCAGGCAATGGCGTATTGCCCGCCGGTGCGGTATCGCACGTAATAGGCGTAAGGGCCGTCTTTGGTTGGCGGGGATTGGTCGTCTTCTTTGATCCGGCCTTTGATTTCGCTGAACAGCGCTTCCTGAAGATCGGCCGTCGGGGCGAGGACGGCTTTGGTGTAATCATTTTCGGCGTCGAGGTAGGCTTTGACCTCTGGATCCAGAACCGATGGATCCGCCATCACGTCCATCCAATTATCCACCCGCAGCCAGCCGTAGTCGTCGTGGCGGGTGTGGCCGTGGTGGCTCTCGCTGCTGGGGACTTTCTTGGCGCGGGGCGGGGTCGGGACTTTGCTGAGGTCAAACATGCGGTGGTTCGGCTCCACTTGAGGGTTGATACAGAGTAGATAGGACGTCTAACCCCATAAAAACAGAGAGCGTTCATGCCCCTGAACCCGAAACTTGTCCTCAAGGGCGGCAAGGAAAAGCATATTCGTCACGGTCACCCGTGGATTTTCGCCAGCGCGATCGAGCGTGTCGAGGACAGTCCCCAGCCCGGCTGGACCGCTGACGTCGTCACCTATGACGGTCGGTGGGTGGCCAAGGTGGGCTATTCCCCCAAGAGCCAACTGCGCGCCCGGGTCTGGACGCTGAACGAAGGTGAAGAGGTCGATGCGGCTTTCTTTGAGCGCCGTATTCGCTCCGCCATTGGGGTGCGGGAGAAAATTGGTCGGATGGACCCCCAAGGTGCCTGCCGGGTAATCAACGCTGAGGGCGACCGGTTGCCGGGATTGGTGGTGGATCGCTTTGCCGATGTTTTGGTGGTGCAGATTAACAGCTCCCCCATGGAATACTGGCGGGAGACGATTCTGAACGCCCTGGAAGCCGCCTTGTCCCCCCGCGGGATCTATGAGCGGTCAGACAGCGACAACCGCGGCAAGGAAGGCTTGGACAAGCGTGTGGGGTGGGTCCGCGGCGAGGCTGTGGATGCCGACATCGAGATCACCGAGTTCGGTGCGGTGTTCGGCGTGGACGTGGTTCAAGGCCACAAAACCGGCTTTTACCTCGATCAAGCAGAGAACCGCGCTTTGGTGCGGGAATGGTCAAGCGATGCACGGGTGCTGAACTGCTTTTCCTACACCGGCGGGTTCTCAGTGCAAGCGGCGCTGGGTGGCGCAAAGGAGGTTGTGTCGGTGGATAGCTCGCAACCGGCGCTGGATTTGTCTGCGGCGAATTTCGCGCGCAACAGTCTGGGGGAAGACGAGCGATTTACCCATTGGTGCAGCGATGTGTTCAAGGCTTTGGACAGCTTGCGCGATGAGGGGCGGGTGTTTGATCTCGTGATCCTTGATCCGCCCAAGTTCGCGTCAGCCGGCGCGCATGTGGAGCGGGCGCTGCATGCCTATCGCAAGCTGGCGCGGGCCGGGATCCCATTGGTGGCGCCGGGCGGTGTGATGCTGACGTTCTCGTGCTCTGGTGCCGTGACGCCAGAAGCGTTCCAGAAATCGGTGACGCTGGCCTTGTCCGACAACCACCGCCGGGGGCGGATCCTCAAGCGCCTTGCGGCGGCGACGGATCACGTGACCGATTTTGGCTTCGGTGAAGGCGCGTATCTTAAGGGCTTGGCCATCGAGATCGAATAGCCCTTGAATGGGGGTGGCGCGCCGTTTTCTAACCCGCTGCGCGGGTTACGAAAACGTCACGCGCAAGCAGGTCGTCGGCTGCGCCGCCGGTCGGCTGTCGCCTCCGTCTTACCCCCTCAACGCCCCTTTGAGGGGGGCGTTGGTCCCCCTTAAACAAGGGGGACTCCGCTGCTGCGCGCTAGCGGGCGGCTTTGAGCTCCAAACGACGCGTGTGGAGGACGGGTTCGGTATAGCCAGACGGCTGCTCACGACCCTTGAACACCAAGTCACAGGCCGCTTGAAACGCGATGGAGCCATCGAAATCCGTCGCCATCGCCTGATAGAGCGGATCGTGCGCGTTCTGACCATCCACAACCGCTGCCATCTTTTGCAGGGATGCCATCACTTCAGCCTCAGACGCGATGCCGTGGTGCAGCCAATTGGCCATGTGCTGCGAGGAAATCCGGCAGGTTGCGCGGTCTTCCATCAGGCCCACGTTGTTGATGTCCGGAACCTTGGAACAGCCAACACCGTGATCAACCCAGCGCACCACATAGCCCAAAATGCCCTGCGCGTTATTGTCCAGCTCGTTCTGAATATCCTCGGGCGACCAGTTCTGGCCCTCGGCCACCGGAATGCGCAGGATGTCTTCCACCTTTGCCCGCGGGCCGCCAGCAACCAATTCATCCTGACGATCGAAGACCGACACTTGATGGTAATGCAGCGCGTGCAGCGTGGCAGCGGTGGGCGAGGGCACCCATGCGGTATTCGCTCCGGCTTTCGGGTGGCCAACCTTTTGCTCCATCATCGCAGCCATCAGGTCTGGCATGGCCCACATGCCCTTGCCGATCTGTGCTTTGCCGCGCAGACCGCAGGCGAGGCCGGTATCCACGTTCCAGTCTTCATAGGCTGCGAGCCAGCCTGAGCCCTTCATCTCCACCTTGCGGATCATTGGCCCGGCTTCCATCGCCGTGTGCATTTCGTCGCCTGTGCGGTCCAAAAAGCCCGTGTTGATGAACGCAACCCGATGCTGTGCGGCACGAATGCAGGACTTGAGGTTCACCGTGGTGCGGCGTTCTTCGTCCATGATGCCCATTTTCATGGTGTAGCGCGGCAACCCGAGCGCATCCTCAACACGGCCAAACAACGCATCAGCGAAGGCGACCTCCTCCGGACCATGCATCTTTGGCTTCACAATGTAGATAGAGCCGTGCAGGGAGTTGCCGCTGTCGCGCTTCAGGTCGTGCATGGCGCACAGGGTGGTGACCATCGCGTCCATGATGCCTTCTTGGATCTCACGCCCTTGAGCATCATGAATGGCCGGATTGGACATCAGGTGCCCCACATTCCGAACCAGCATCAGCGAGCGCCCTTTGAGCCGCGTCGTAGACCCATCGGGCGCGGTATAGTCGCGATCGGGGTTCAGCGCGCGGGTGATCAGGCGGCCGCCCTTGTCGAAGCTCTCCGACAAATCGCCCCGCATCAGACCCAGCCAGTTTGTGTAGGCCACGATCTTGTCTTCGGCGTCCACGGCAGCCACGGAGTCTTCGCAGTCCATGATGGTCGAGATTGCGCTTTCGACCAGCACGTCCTTGACATGCGCCCGGTCGGTCTTGCCGATGGGATGCGCGCCGTCGATCTGGATTTCGAGGTGCAGGTTGTTGTTCTTGAGCAAAATGGCGGTTGGCGCATCTGCTGCGCCCATGAAGCCTGCAAACTGAGACGGCTCCGCCAAACCAGCGCTTGAACCATCGTCGAGAGCAACCTCCAGCGCGCCAGCGGTCACAGCAAAGCCCGTCGCGTTGGCAAAAGACGCGCCCGCGGCCAGCGGTGCTGCGTCATCCAACACAGCGCGCGCTTTGGCGATCACGCGGTTGCCACGCACTTCATTATAGGCACCACCACGTTCTGCGCCGCCGTCTTCGGCAATGGCGTCGGTACCGTAGAGGGCGTCGTACAGTGAGCCCCAGCGCGCATTGGCGGCATTGAGCGCGTAGCGGGCGTTCATCACGGGCACCACCAGCTGCGCGCCTGCGATCGATGCGATCTCGGGATCGACATTTGCGGTCTGGATGGCGAAGTCTGGGCCGGGTTCGACCAAATAACCGATGGAGCTGAGAAACTCTTTATACTTTGCCATGTCCGCAATGGGGCCGGGATTGGCGCGGTGGTAGTCATCCATCTGTGCTTGGATATCGGCGCGCTTTTGCAGCAGAGCGAGATTCTGGTCGGTCAGATCATTCACGATGCCAGCCAGCCCGTCCCAGAATTGAGACTCACTGACACCCGTGCCGGGCAGAGCGTCTTGATTGATAAACGCGGCCAACGCAGAATCAACTTTGAGGCCTGAAAGCGAAATTTGGGTGCTCATTATACTATCCCTCCGGACGGGCGAATTAAGGTCTTTGCGCAGGCTAAACCATATTGGTCTGTTGAATAGACCGCGCAAAAGGCGGAGCCAAGTTAAACCCGTCTACCACCCGCGACACAAGCGCATGAGAAGTCTCTTGCGCCGCTTCGAAGACCGGGTTAGATACACGCCAGTCCTAGGGTGGCACGCAAGTGCTGCAGTCGATTTTTCGCTGCGTCCCGTTCGTCTAGAGGCCTAGGACACCGCCCTTTCACGGCGGCGACACGGGTTCGAATCCCGTACGGGATGCCACCTCCTTCGGGAGGTGGCGAAGCGGCCTGAATACCCCTGATAAAAATACGAACAGACACCGGCACCGCCCAAATTGAGCGGACGCCTGGTCTCGTCCTGTGGCTCACTTTCGCGACGCACAGCGCCCACGTTCGCTGTGCCCCTTGATCTGCCGTTGTCCTCGTCAGAATTTGACGCACCTTAAAGGCAAGACTGAGTTGGCGCGATTGCACCACCAGCCTGATTCAGCGGACACGTCACTTCGATAGGGATTTTCTACCATGCGGTCTTCACGTCTGTTTTCGCCAATCACTTTGGGCGGCATTGAGCTGAGCAACCGGATCGCGGTTGCGCCCATGTGCCAGTATAGCGCCGATGACGGCAGCGCAACCGACTGGCACCTGATGCACTTGGGCCAGTTCGCGGTGAGCGGGGTAGGCTTGGTGATGGTCGAGGCGACGGGCGTTAGCCCCGAAGGTCGGATATCGCCGGGCTGCTTGGGGCTGTGGTCAGATGCGAATCAGGATGCACTCGCCCGGGTGGTGGGGTTCTGCAAGGACTATGGCAACACCACCATGGGCATTCAGCTCGCCCACGCAGGGCGCAAAGCCTCAACGGACTTGCCGTGGTACGGCGGCGCGCCGATTCCGGCGTCAGATCCGCGAGGCTGGCAGACGGTCGCGCCTTCTGCTGCGCCCTACAGTGATGCTTTCGACACGCCCACCGCGCTGGACGAAGCAGGCATGGCCAAGATCGTCGATGACTTCGTTGCCGCTGCGCGCCGGGCTGAAGAGATCGGCTTTGACGTGGTCGAGGTCCACATGGCGCACGGGTATTTGCTGCACCAGTTCCTCTCACCCCTGAGCAACAAGCGCAACGACGCCTATGGTGGCGCGCTGGAGGGGCGAATGCGGTTCCCGCTGGAGGTCTTTGCTGCCGTCCGTGCGGCGTGGCCCCGGAACAAAGCACTCGGCGTGCGCATTTCCGCAACGGACTGGGTCGAGGGATCCAGCTGGACGGTTGAGGAAGCCAGCCGCTTCACCGCGGCGCTTTACGAAGCTGGCGCGGATTTCATCGATGTTTCCAGCGGCGGCAGCTCACCCGCTCAGCAGATCGAGGCTGGCCCCGGCTATCAGACCGGGTTCGCCGCGACGATTCGGCGTGATGTTGGGATACCGACGATGGCCGTGGGGCAGATTACCGAACCAAAGCAGGCGGAAGCTATTTTGCGCTCGGGTCAGGCAGATATCGTCGCGCTGGGCCGCGGTATGCTGTTCAACCCTCGCTGGGCTTGGCATGCCGCCGAAGCTCTGGATGCCGAAGCAACCTTTGCTCCGCAGTACATGCGCTCAAGCCGGGCGCTGCGCGGTGAGCCGGTGCCCGGTAATCCACCGGTCAAGGCGCGCAAGGACTGACGGCGCAACGATATCTTAGTCCTTGGTCTCCGCATGAGACTAAGTGACTATGCAAGGATCATGATTCATAGAGGAAAGAGCATGATGATTGGTTATCTGATGATCGGCACCAACGATTTGGACCGGTCCCCGTCTGGCTGACAGCCCTACGCACTATGCGTACGTGCGCGACCCGGACGGCAACAAGCTGACATTTTACTGCGAAGATCCAGTGGCCTAACAGCTAAAGCCCGACGCGGGCGGGGCTAGACCCGCTTAACGCGCAGCTTCGTCTTCAGATCAGTCCCGCAGAAGGCATGCAAGAAGCAGGTTTGCTCGGCGATATCCAGCATGTCCTTGGCGGTGTCGTCCGATTCCGAGGTTTGCAGGAACACGTGCGTTTCAACTGGATCGGCACTGCCAGCCTTGCCCGTTTTTCCCGTAGCCCCGCCTAGACTGAAGTGCGTGTCCTGCACGATCCGATAGTCTGGCAAATCGAGCTTCAGCATCGATACAAACCGTCCGAACTGGGTCATGAAGCAAAAGCCGATGCCTGCGCTGATGAGCGCGTTGGCGCTGGGTGCCTGACCGTCTTCGGCGCTGAGCAGCTCGAACGATGTTCCCCAGGGCGAGTACTGCATCTGTTGGATGCTCAAGATTCCATCATCGCGCAGGGTGGCAATGGCACCGATGTTCAAGCGCCGGTTTTGCTCATCACTGAGCGAGGAGGCTTGCGCCGTAGTACCGTCGGCCACGGCCTTCTTTGGCGTCGGCCCGACCTTGCCCAGAAAGGTGAAATCGGAAGGTGCGGCGGTTGCGGGCTCGAACAGAACGCCCGGATCCGGCAGGTGTAAGCCATTCAGCTCGTGCGCCTTGCGTGGCTGCAACGGTACGCCGTTTTTTGCTAGTTTGAACAGGCTTTTTACCTGTCCGCGCATCAATCCATTCAGCGGCGATGCAAAGGTCGCATCAAGCAGGAATTGGTTCAGCGCAGCATCATCAAGGTCGCAATCAATGTCGACCTGTAGCTCTGGGTTTTCCGCGCCGCCGACCATCGTCCGCTTCGGCATGGATCCCCTCATAGTGTAATAGTTGTCGAGCGTAAGTTTCAGGCTGCGGATGGTGATGCCTCGCAGCGCCGCAAGCGCCCTGATCTCATTCATGTAGCTAGCCGCCATCCCACAGGAGAGAAAGGCCAGCGGGCAGCACGCGGCATCATAGCCGTTGAGGTAGGCGCCTTCGTCGCTAACGAAACGCCACGTGTCACCGCTGAAGGCCGAGCTGACCAAGGCTTCTTTCTGAAACCCGCTCAACGATCGTACAGAGGTTCGTACCGCGTCACCAAGCCGGTTTGTTGGCGGGGCTATGCCCAGGTCTTCGCCGTTGGCGACTTTGAAGAAAGCGGGCTTAGTACTCTGCGAGATCAAGTCAGTACCGATGCTGGCCATGCCTTTATCCTCCTAGGACAGGTTGCGTTTGGAAACAGTCTGAGGCGTCGGCGTCAGCCTACTAATGCTTGGGGTAGGAACAGTGCGATTTGTGGGAAGGCGACCAGTAGGACCAGCAAAAACGCCATAGCGAACCAGAACGGCCAGATGCCTCGGAAGATCGTTCCCATTGGTACGTCTGGGGCAATCGATTTGACCACAAAGACGTTGATCCCCACGGGCGGACTTATCATCCCCATCTCTAACACCACCACAACGATGATGCCGAACCAAACCAGATCCCAGCCCATGCCCATGGCGATTGGGATCACCACTGGAATGGTCAAAACCAGCATGGCGATACCTTCAAGGAACATGCCCAGGAACATGTAGATCAAGATGATAATCAGCAGAATGCCTAAGCTGCCAACGGGCAGGGATGTCAGGATGGTGACGATCTGAGCCGGCAGTTCTGTAAGGGACATGAAAGGGATGAAGACAAAAGCACCGATGATGATCAGGAACACGGTGGCCGTCGCGCTCATGGTGTCCAGCACCACGGTCCGCATTTTGGCCCAGCTCAGCGAGCGTCGGGCCAAGGCGACCACAAAGGTCAGGAAGGCGCCGACGGCGGATGCTTCGACTGGCGTGAAAAAGCCGGTGTACATCCCGCCAATGGTGATGATCACCACCGCGACGATGGGTAAGGCCAGGCGCAGGGACACCATCCGCTCTTTTAACGTGGATTTCTCGCCCGGCGGTCCGCTTTCCGGACGTCGCGCAACGACGAGATAAATCGCACCAATAAACAGCAGCGTCAGCAGGATCCCGGGAATGATCCCGGCCATAAACAGACGGCCAATCGATTGCTCGGTCAGAATGGCGTAAATGATCATCCCGCCGGAAGGGGGAATGAGGAACCCAAGGGTTCCGCCCGCTGCGACGGAACCGGTAGCAAGGCCGTCTTCGTACTTGTGCTTCTTCATTTGCGGCAAGGCCACGCGGCCCATGGTAACCGCTGATGCCAAGGATGAGCCAGACAGCGCCGCAAAGCCTGCGCAGGCTGCGATGGTTGCCGACGCCAAGCCGCCCCTGAGATGTCCTAGCCATCGATAGGCGGTGTTGAACAAATCGGACGACAGACCCGATACCCCGGCCAAGTTGCCCATGAGGACAAACATGGGGATCACCAGCAGATTGTAGTTAGAGGCCGCTTCAAAGGTTTCGCCCGCGATGTTGGAGAACGCGATCTTCCAACCCCGGCCCCAAGCCTGTTCGCTGCTCATGCCAATTGCGATGAACTTATTGGCGTTGGCTATAATCGTCCCCACAAAGCCGACACCCAGCATCGACAGCGCCACGGGCATGCGCAGAGCCAGAAGCACAAATAGAACGAGCAGGCCAACGATGCCCAGTAATGTCATGGAAATCATAGTGTCTGGCTCTCTGTCCGTAGCCGCATTACGGCCTTGCCCTGCACCAACTGCCCGATTTCGATGATCAGAACGACGGCGTAGAGGAAGACTGAAACAGCCATGAGGTAATAAAAGGGTTCGTAGGAGATCATCAGTTGCTGCGTGGTCTCGCCAAAACGCACGGCGCCTTGCCCGGCGTGCCAAAGCCGCCACGTCATGATCAGCAGCACGGCCACACTCAGCACCTTTGTCAGCAGATAGGACCACTTGGCAAAGGCGCGCGACATCCGTGATTCTAGAACCTCAATTTCGATGTGCGAGCCGGTTCGGGCGCCCAGTGGAATGGCCAAAGCCACAATTGAGACCAGCATGACGATCAGGACGTCTTCGGCGCCTTGGATCGGGTTGTTGAACGCCTTGCGCATGATCAGAACGTTCCAAACTGACAGAACGGTCATCCCTGCGAGCGTAACACCGCCCAAGCTCAGTGAGGTCCAGATGAGAAATCGATCGACCCAGCTTAGGATCCGGGGGGTGGCAGCGGGTTCAGCCATTGTTATTCTTGTCCTTAAACCAGCGAAAAGTCAGGGCACCACTTCAGAACACCATCCTGAAAGCTCGGCTTGGTGCGGAAGTTGTCGGCCCAGCGGCGAATATTCGGGTACCCGTCAAACGGATAGCCGCAGCCCACCAGAACGAAGTGGATGGGGATCCACGATATATCGGCCAGCGTGTATTGCTCGCCCATGATCCACGTTTGGCCCGTCAGCGCCTGCTCGAGCTTGTCAAAGCCTTCCCGCAGGATGGTTTCGGCCCGGGTAATATCCGCGTCGGAAAAGGTACTGCTGCCTTTGTGCTTATCGTGAAAGTCTTTGAGCTCTTGGTTCTTCTGCAGCGCGTCATAGCGAGACTGTTCCTCGCTGGTTTTCTTCAGCTTTACAGCCACTTTATTAGCGTAGACGTAGGGTTTGATCGCAGGGACGTGAATCGCGGCGGCCAAGGCCAGCCACTCCATCATTGCCGCGTTATCTTGGGCGCGCAGAGAGGGTTCGGGGTAGGTTTCGTCGAGGTAGTCAATGATATCGTTAGACTCAATATGCACGGCGCCGTTATCGACCAATGTTGGAACCAGACCGTTGGGGTTGATCCCAAAGTACTCTTTGGTGATGTTCTCTTTTTTCTTCAGATCGAGGTGATGCGAGGTCCAATCCAACCCCTTCTCGATCAAGGTCATGCGCACGCGCATCGAGCAGTTTGAAATAGCACCGTGGTAGAGGTGCAGTCCTTCGAAAGATTCAACACTTTTATTGGTGGGGATCACAACGACCATTTTTTTGGCTTTCGAGAGTGTAGCGCGCGGCGACTGTCGCACCGCGCGCATCAATTCAAACGAGACAGACTAGTCGTTCATAGCCTCGTAGATTTCCTTGGCATTGCTCACGCCGCGCGCAGCGTAATCAGCGTAGACTTCTTCCATGCCCAGCCGAACTGCAGCATCCATCTTGGCCCGTTCTGCATCGCTGACGACTTTCCACTCGTACTTGAGGTCTGCGCCGTCTTTCATGTTCAGGAAGATTTCGTCGGCACTATCAAAGGACTTGGCCATCATTTGCGACATCGGCAGGCCAGCCACCTCGTCAATGATTGCGCGGTGCTCATCAGAAAGGCCTTCGTAGCGTTCCTTATTCATTGCGACGAACAGCACTTGAAAGCTCGCAGGAACGTTCTCAGCAACGTGCGTCGCAACGTCTTCAAGGTTCCAAGGCGGCATCAGGCTGTTGAAGGAGGTTGTGAGAACATCAACCGTACCGGTGTCCAGTGCCGTGTACATGTCCGTAATTTCCATCATCACCGGAACGGCGCCAAGCGCTTCGATTACCGGAGACGTTGATGGGGCAAAAGGAACAAGCTTTGCGCCTTTCAGGCCTTCCATCGTGGAAATATCGCGGTTTCCGACAAAGATGCTGCCAGCAACGCTACCAATGGCCAGAACTTTGACCTCCGACCATTCATCGGCCATGTACTCATCGAACACGCGCCAAATACGGTCGGTTGATTCCGCGGCGGTGTTGGCCCGGCCAGGAAGGATTGCCAGCATGGTTTTCGGGAACAGGGTGGGGGTGTAAGCAGCAACGCCTAAGGTGATGTCACCTACGCCTTCGACAGCGCGCTTATATTGCTGAGTTGGGCCTGCACCAAGCTGACCAGCTGGATACAACTTCATGGTCAGCGATCCACCAGAGCGCTTCTCAATTTCTTCGCCAAACCATTTGAACATGACTTCGTTTGTTTCGTGGTTCGGCGGAACAAAGGTCGCGACACTGAGCTCCTCGGCCTGAGTCACGGTGTGTGTTGAAAGCACGAGAACTCCAGCTGCCACGCACGTGGCCCGCAGTTGACTGAACATTTTGTTTCCTCCTCAAAATTCAGCACTGGATGACACAGGCGTTTTGGATCCCAAAAACACCCATTTCAGGCGCTGAAATGCCTGAAGTTGCCTATACAGGCATGTGCAGGATCCCAAATCAAGGTATAACTCCCAAAAGATCATCAAATTGACCGATGTTTATTTATTTTAGGATCCCAAAATGTGTTATTTTGGGATCCTAAGCGACTCGATTTCTTTGGGGGCGAGGAGGTTTGTTTTCATCGCTTGGGTTTTGATCTGTATGCACAGTCGCAGGAGTTTGGAACTCGGCCAGAGCAAAGCGTTCCAAAGAGCAGATATCTGCGCTCTAGGCTTATAGCCAAATCAGCGCGCACTCCCCGTGGAGAGATGCGCTTATTCTGATTATTTATCAGCGAGTTAAGGGGCTAGTGGGACGCTTAGGCGGCCTTCGATTGCGTCTGTAATGGCGGTTTGGCCGTAGTGCAGCGCGCACTCGTTCTTGCCAAAGACGAAATTCACGTTGGCCCCTGAATTCAGCCCGCGCTGGATGTTTTCGCCGATCTCAAAGTCTTCGTTAAAGACCGACCGCACCACCTCATAATTGCGGCGGAAATACCGTTCGGTCTTTTCATCCTTTGGCGCTTCAGCAATCAGCATCTGGCATTTGAAAATACACGTCCCCGGACCGGTTGGAATGATGGTGTGGACATAGACGTGGTCCGTCATCACCTGCACAAAGTTAGCCGGGAACAGGTAGTTTTGGGTCATAAAGTTTGATCGGTATTCCCAGTCTTCCGGTGCCTTGTCGGCCAGCTCGACCACGTGGGGCAGGGGAACCGAATGGCGAACGTGGGGGTAGTGCTGGATGAAGACAGATTGGTTGTCGAGATAGTTCGAGCACGCCGTTTCACGGTGGGCGTGGCAGAAGTGATAGGATTCCTGGAAGCCCTCCAACGCCAAACGCCAGCTCATCTCCCGATCCAGTTTCCAGCTTTCGAACACGAAATGAGAACCCAGATCCAAGCCGTCGAGTTGCTCGGCCAAAGGTTGCAGCCACGCATCGATGTCGATGGGCTGCTCACTGGGCGTTGGGCGCACCCAAATCATGCCAAAGCGCTCAAAGGCAGGAACGGGAACGAGGCCGTGGTCGTCTTTGTTCAGCCCTTCAAAGCCTTCCGCACCGGGCAACCCTCGTAGCTTGCCGTTGAGGTCGTAGGTCCACGAGTGATAGGGGCAGGAAAAGGCTCTCGCCTTGCCGCACGGTCGATCTTCAACCCGCGCCCCGCGATGCCGACATACGTTCAAGAACGCCTGAACCTCACCTTCGCCATTGCGGGTGATCAGCAAAGGCATGCCGGTATCGTTGTTGGTCATGAACGATCCAGCGTCTGGCAGCTCAGAGCTGTGGCCAAGGATCAGGGGGAATTCCCGAAACAGCGTCGTGCGCTCTTGCTCCAACACCGCGTCCGAGGCGTAGTTCTCCACGGGGTTATTCATCATTTGCGGAGTCATGTCGGTCGTACCCTGCGCGTGATGCGTCAGGATGCGCTGGATGATATCTCGTTCCTCTGCGCTGATTTTCATGGTTATCTCCTCCAACATTTGTGGACCAAGTTATCCATACCATGTGGTATGTTGTCCAGACACGAAGCGAAGTTTGTAGGAGAGTTCGGTGGGTTCAAACGTGGTCGAAAGTGATTGGGAAATCTCAGATACCACCCTCATGCACGGTTTGGCGCGCACAGCGCACCAGCATCCGGATCGCATCTTTGTCCGCTGTGAAGCCGGTGACATCACCTATCAAGCCTTTTATGGCGTGGTTGCGCAGTTGGGCGAGCGGCTGCGGGCGCAGGTCATGGGGCGGGACGTAGGCCTGTTTTTGCCCAATGGCCTCGCTTTTCTCGCTGGCTATTACGCCCTGTTGCACGCTCAAGCGCGCCCTGCGCTGATCAACATCAACACGCCACTGGCTGGGGTCCAGAAGTTGGTCACAGACCTCGCGCCAGCGCTTGCGATTACCAATCAGCAGGTCGAGGGCGTTGACGTCCTGAACCTCAGCGACGCGGACGTTCTCGCCATGGCGCAAACCGCTGTGCCGGGTCCAGCGCGAGAGGACGTTGCGGTTCGGGGCGATGATGTTTGTGCCGTGATGTTTACGGGCGGCACAACGGGCCTGCCGAAGCGCTTGAACCACTCACACACGGCCATGACCGCCGCGATGGATCGCATCGAGTGGGGCTGGCCGACCCGCGACGGTGACGTTTGGCTGCCCGTGGCTCCGTTTACGCACATCTACGGCTATCTCATGGGCGTTACCAACCCGCTGCTGCGGGGTGGAACGCTTGTCATACCCCCGCAGTTTCAGCCGGCGCTGGTCGTCGATATGCTGACCGAGCATCGAGTCACTGTTTTTGGTGGTGGTCCACCAGCGATTTATCAGGCCGTTCTGGCCGCGCCGAACTTCCAAAGCGCGGACCTGTCCCATCTGCGCGTCTGTCCCGGCGGCGGCGCGCCGTTCCCGATGGCGCTGCACCAGCAATGGCAAGCAGCGACCGGGCTCACGATCGCAGAAGGCTACGGCATGACCGAGATGGCGCCCATTTCGATCAACACGGCCCATGCCGGACTGCGCTTTGGTTCGGCAGGCATGCCCTGTCCGGGGAATGGTGTCGCGATTGCTGACCTAGAGACCGGGGAACAGCGGCTCACTGCGGGTGAAAAGGGTGAAATTCTCATCAACGGCCCGCACATGATGAAGCATTACGAAGGCAACGCTGAAGAAACAGCAGCCACGCTGCGTCATGGTTTCGTCTACACCGGTGATATTGGTATGCTGGATGAAGACGGGTTCCTCATCATCACCGACCGCAAGAAGGACGTCATTTTTCACAAGGGCTTCAACGTCTTCCCGCGTGAGGTGGAGGAGGCGTTGCTGACCGTTCCCGGCGCGCAACAAGCCTGCGTGGTTGGCCTTGCCGATGAACGCGCTGGTGAAGCTGTGGTCGCTTTTGTTATGGCCAATGAAGCGGTTGATGAAGCGGCGTTTAAGGCCCATGCCGAAGCACACCTCGCCGCCTATAAGGTTCCGGCTCACATCGTGGTGGAAGCGGCCTTGCCGCTGACCGCAAACGGCAAGCTCGACCGCCTTGCCTTGCGGGCGCAGGCTCAACAGACATTCGGGGCTTAGGCCCAAAAAACCAAGCAGCAAACCAAGCAGGAAAGCAAACAGGTGAACACAACGATCGACGCGCTGAAAGAACGCATGGCGCTGCCCGCCATTGCCGCGCCCATGTTTCTGGTCTCTGGCACCGAGATGGTGATTTCTGCGTGCAAGAACGGCGTTATGGGCTCCTTTCCCGGCACCAACGCCCGCACAATCGAAGACCTGCGGCAGTGGTTTGAGCAGATCAATGCAAGCCTAACCGAGCGCGACGCACCCTGGGCGTTCAATATGATTGCGCACAGCAGCTACGGCCGGTTTGACGAAGAACTCGCCTTGGTCGAGGAATACCAACCCGGTTTGGTCATCACGGCCTTGGGTGGCCCGCACCGAGTAACCGCACAGGTCCACGCTTACGGCGGTTTGGTCTTTGCCGACGTCAACTCCCCCAGTTTTGCCCGAAAAGCCATCGACAAAGGGGCTGATGGGTTGGTTTTGGTATGCGCTGGGGCCGGTGGGCATACGGGCGAATACGCCATGCTGCCGTTTATCGAGGAAGTTCGACAGTTCTTTGATGGCCCCTTGATTGTCGGTGGTGGCATCGGGACCGGACAGGCTGTGCGCGCGGTTGAGAGCATGGGGGCTGATTTTGCCTACCTTGGCACCCGCTTCCTCGCAGCACAGGAAACGCTCATCTCTGACCCTTACCGTGAAATGGTGCGGCGCAGCGTCATGGAAGACTTGATTGCCTCTCGCGCCATTACCGGGGCGCTGGGATTGTGGATGAAGGCCTCGGTGAATGCTGCGGGGTTGTCGCTGGACGACATGCAATCCAACGCCAAAATCGACTTTTCCGGCGATATGCATGCCGGTTCAAAGGCTTGGAAAACGGTGTGGAGCGCTGGGCAGGGTGTGGGGCAGGTGCAGGCGCCTGAAACCGTTGCTGACATCATCAATGCATTAAAAGCCGGCTATGCCAAAGCCGTGGAAAGCCAGAAAAGCGGCTCGCGCTATTTGGGCTGAAGCGGTCGCGTGAACAGGGCGAGTAAGGCGTCCTGCATGGGGCGCTCGACCGTGTCAGTCTCACCGCGTGACAGGATGGCGTCACCGAGCATGAAGGCATAGGCCATCCGCGCCCGCTCGATTGCTTCCGCCGGGGCAAAGCCCAGTTCTTCAAGCATGTGTTGGATAAAAGACTGCCGGATCTGATCCACGTCATTCAACGCGTCTTGAGCCTGCTGATCCTGCCGCGCCCACGACCGGATGGATTGCTCAACCAACGCAGCTGCCGGCGCGCGCGGGCGCTGGGGCAAGGTCAGCAGTGTTTGCAGACGCGTTCCAGCATCCAGCCCTTGGCCACTGAGATTCTCGATGACAGACAGGGTCGCACCGTCGCGCCAATGGTGGAGAAAAGCCGCAAGGAACGCCGCTCTGTTGGTGAAATGCCAATAGAAGCTGCCTTTGGTCACATCCAAAGTCTGACACAGTCGATCAATCCGGATCGCCTCCATCCCTTCGGACACAAGGATCTCTTGGGCGGCTTCAAACCACTGTTCAGGCGACAGCGCGGGCCGCCGCTTTGTGGGTTTTGCCTCCATCGTGCTCATCGACGCCTCATTGGGTCACAGCGTTGGGCAGCGGCTGTCCGTTAAAGAAGGCAAGCAGGTTTCTGAAGACCATCAACCCCATATCCGTCCGCGTGGATTCCGTCGCTGAGCCTAGGTGCGGGTTTAGCACGCAGTTGAGCAGCTTGGGCAGTTCAGGATGCACCCGCGGCTCGTCTTCAAAGACGTCCAGCCCCGCCCCGGCCAGTTCGCCTGATTTGAGCGCGTGGACCAAGGCAGCCTCGTCCACAATATCACCCCGTGCTGTGTTGATCAGAAAAGCCGATGGCTTCATCGCCTTGAACCGGTCCGCGTTCATCAAATGCCGGTTGCCGCCGCCACCGGGACAATGCAGCGAAACGAAATCAGCCGCGCTGAGCACGTCGTCCATCGAGTCCAGCTGCTTGGCCCCCAGCGCTTGGGCTAGTGCCGGGTCAATTTTGGATCGATTGTGAAAGACCACAGGCATATCAAAACCAAAGTGACAGCGCTTGGCCATCGCCTGACCAATACGCCCAAAACCGATGATGCCCAGCGTCGCACCGGTAACATGGGTGCCAAGGCTGTCGGTTGGATTCCACCCTTTCCATTGCCCCGCACGAATCTTCCAATCACCCAGCGAAATCCCGCGTGCAACCGCCAGCATAAGGCCCACAGCCTGATCCGCCGTTGCATCGGTCAGAACGCCGGGCGTATTGCTGACGACCACGCCGCCTGCGTTCGCAGCGGCCATATCGATGTGGTTGTAGCCGACACCAAAGTTGCCAAGAATCTTGGTCCGGTTTTGCGCACCGTGATAGGCCGCTGCTGGGATTTGGTCGATGACTGTCGGCGCAATGGCGTCGTATTCCTGCACAGCGTCCAGCCACTTGGCTTCCGGCATGGGCAGGGGGCCGTCGTGGATATCCACCTCGAAGTGTTCGCGCATCGCTTCGACGGCGCGTGTGGGCCAGGGGGTTGTCAGCAAAACACGCGGTTGGGCGGCCATAGTTTCAGTTTCCCTTGGGTTTAAACTTGTCTTCTGCTGTGCCACGGTCCCGTTCAGCAAGTAAAGGGAGCAAGCGACCTGTGACAGAAAAGATCATCATCGACACGGACCCCGGTATCGACGACGCCTTTGCCATTTTTTACGCCCTGCGGTCATCAGAAATTGAGGTTTTGGGCCTTACCACCGTCTACGGAAACGCCCCAATCGCGCAAACCACGCACAACGCGCTGGCGCTGGTTGAGCGGGCCGGTGTTGCCTGTCCGGTCGCGCGCGGCGCGGAAGGGCCATTGGAGATTGAGTGCCGCCCCTATCCAGCGATGGTCCACGGCGAGGACGGCATGGGCGGCGTTTCTCCGGCAACCGTTAGCGGCTCGGTGGTGGAGGAGCATGCGGTTGATTTCATCATTCAAGCCGCACGTGCCAACCCCGGTGACGTCACCTTGGTGCCCATTGGCCCCCTGACAAACATCGCTCTGGCGCTGCAAAAAGAGCCCGATTTGCCCAAGCTGATCAAGCGCGTGGTGCTGATGGGCGGTGCGGCCAACGCCAACGGCAACGTCACACCCGCGGCTGAGGCCAATATTATTGATGATCCCGAGGCGGCGGAGATCGTCTTTGCCGCAGATTGGGAGATCGCCATGCTGGGTTTGGACGCGACCCACGACGTCAAACTGACCCGCGAGCGCGTTGCTGTTTTGGCTGAAAAAGGGGGCGATTTGGGCGCGTTTTTGCAGCAGGCGTCAGCGCAATATTTCGCCTTTCATCAGGACGTCGTTGGCTTGGATTTCTGCCACTTCCACGACCCGAGCGCGCTGATCTATTGCGTGCGACCCCAATTTTTTTCCGCCCAAGCCTCTTCGGTTCGTGTGGTGACGCAAGGCTTTGCGGCGGGGAAAACGATCGCAAAGCCTAACACGCGGTTTACGGCGCAGGACGGCTGGGATAATCGGGCGCGGGTTGAGGTGTGCTTGAGCGCGGACGGACCGGCTGTCTTGGATCATTACCTGCACGTCATGAGCGCCGGATGACCCAGCCACAGCGGAGAAAATGAGCATGAGCAAAATCGTCGTCTTTGGTTCAGTGAACGTGGATTACGTCGCGCAGGTCGAGCGGTTGCCCGGACCGGGTGAAACCATCAAAACCGACCACTATGAAGCGCTGCCCGGCGGCAAAGGCGCGAATCAAGCGCTGGCCGCTGCGCGAAACGCGGCACGCACCAGCATGGTTGGCGCCATTGGTTCCGATGGTTTAGAGGCGGTTTCCCTGCGTCAATTATCCGCTGACGGCGTCGATGTCGCAGCGGTGAAAACCCGCGACGGTGCCTCTGGCCTTGCCATGATCGCGGTTGACGCCAAAGGCGAGAATCAGATTGTCGTGGTTTCCGGCGCAAACGCCAGTGCCGCTGCGTCCGACGTGCCCCTATTGGCCACATCCGATGCCTTGGTGACGCAAAACGAAATCAGTTGGTCGCAAACCGCTGCCGCGCACGCCGCCGCCAAGCAAACCGGTTCGACGGTCATCCACAACGCAGCACCGGCCCATGCGCTGAACAGGGCCGAGCTTGCAAACATCGATATTCTGGTCGTCAACGAACACGAACTCACAATGGCAGCCCCAGCATCCGCCGACGCCAGCGATGGGGAAAAAGCCAACAGTTTGCTTGGCCTTGGTGTTGGCGCTGTCGTGCTGACGTTGGGGGCGGAAGGGGCGTGCTTGTATCGTGCGGGCGCTGATCCAATCTCTGTCGCTGCGGTTCCCACAGCTGTGGTGGACACAACCGGCGCGGGCGACGCCTTTGTTGGCGCTTTGGCCGCTGCGATCGCCGCTGGCGAAGATCTTGCCGCAGGGGTGGCCACGGCGAACGCCTATGCTGCGCGCGTGTGCGGGGTCATGGGCGCGCAAACGACGCTGCCGGGCTAGGTTAGCTCGTACAGATACGTCTCAGTCTCGCCCAACAGCATGACGCTGAGATTGCCGTCCGTGAAATGCTCGCGCACAGAAATGTCGAGCGCCCGGCCCCCAGCCAGCGCGTCAAGATCGACGCCGGTGAACAGCGTTTCACTCATGACATCCGTGTCAAAAGTGGTCCCGAGGTTTTCATAAACCACCGCTTCGCCCACCCCGGCTGTTTTGATGATCAGATCAGCCACGCCGTCACCTGAAATGTCCGCCAAGTGCCAAAGATCACCAGCGCCAATATCAAAGGCGACATTGGTTTGGGTGAATCCACCGTCGCCCAATTTCGTGATGGTGCCATCGGCCAAGGTATAGGTTTCCTCGGGGGTGCCCGATATCCCCCGATCAACCGTCTTAATCCGCGCTGGGGACAGGAACGCGGTTTCTCCGCTAAAATCACCCGTGTCGACGGTGAATTGCAACGTGTTGTTTGGGTTTTCCACGGTGCTGGTCAGCGTCAGCAGGCCGTTTTGCAGCTCGCCGGTATTGATTTCAGCCAAAGCCGTAAAGCCGGGGGCCGTTAGGTCATATTCGGGGTTAAGGCCATATATCTCGCGGTTGAGATACTCGAAGGGTCTAACATACAGCGCGATCTCCGCCTGATTGCTCGTGCTTTCGATGCCTGCATGACCAAAGTAAACAGTGCCATCGTCAACATCACTGAGAACAAGCGCGCCGGAGCTGAACTCAGGGTGGGAAACCACGGAAAGGGGCGTGGTGGATAGCGTGTCCGTTGGGTCGTCCAAAATGGCAATCGTTACCGTCTGCTCGACGCTTTCCCCGCCAGCATCGGTGGCAGCGATGGTGACATCAAGCGCGTCGTTGCTTTCAAAATTCAGCTTGCTGGGGTCTGCGACGCGGATAACACCGCTCAAGGCGTCCACGCTGAACGCACCATCAATCTCCTGCTCGGCGATTGTATAGGCGATGGCTGTGTTTTCTGGATCAGTCGCTTGGACCACGGCACCAACCGCGCTCCCCGTCTCCGCGCTCTCACTGGCCGCTCCCCCCGTTGGCGCTTCGCCAAAGGTGGGTGGGTTATTGGTCGGCGTTTCCTCAGGAGTCTCGGTCTGGGTTTCCTCTTCCGCGTCCAACGCTTCCTCTGCGCTGTCGTCGCTCAAGGTATCCAAAGCGGTGGTGGAAAGGGTCAAAAGATCGTCTGACAAGTCGTCCATAGCCGAGGACACCACCAGTGTCCCCGCGACCATACCCACCGTTGAGGCGATCGTGCCAAGTTGACCGTGGCTCGCCGTTTGATGGCCCTGTTCCGCCTCCACCATTTCCAACAGCATGCCGAGGTCCGTGCTGGGAATTCCAGCTGAGCGGGCAATCTGTTCCTTTAAGAACACCGTGCCGTCGCGCACAACGATGTCCTCAGGCTCCACCTGCAACGTCGCGCGATCGTTGAGACGGATTACCTGAAGCCCGCTTTGGCCCGGCGTGAGCAGCGACGCGCCTTTGATTTCGACAAAGGTATCAACAGTGCGGGCAAGGGTCTGCTGATGCGTGGAAAACAGCCCAAGGCTCAGGACAACGCTGCGGGCCAATGAAGCCCCTGACTTTTTGAAAAATCGCATATCACAACTCTAAAATAAGTATAGAAATAGAAATTAATGATAAGATTGAGAAATGCTACATAAAGGTGTAAAATGCGACTCCGAATGCAAGCTGAGAGGATGTGCGTCCTTTTGCGCGCAGCTGTTGGGAAAGCGTTGCCGGGCTCTGTGTTGGGTCTTTTCGCCGTTTATGCTGACGCTGGACTTGCTGCCGCGGAACGTTTGGTTTACGCCTTAGTCATCCCCAAGGATGGGAGAGCGTTTCGGCCCTGCCGGAACCGCCGAAGGAGCAACCGCCCCGGAATCTCTCAGGCACCCGTACCGTCCTTGGTAAAACACTCCGGAGAGAGGTGGAGCACCACCCGCCGAAGGAGCAAGAGCTGGCCCCACAACGGGTGTTGGTTCGAAACTCTCAGGCAAAGAAGACGGAGGGGGCATAGCGGTCGAAGGGGACTGAGCTATGCCATCTATTGCTGTTATTGGCGCCGGGATCACAGGCGTAACCACGGCTTATCAACTGTTAAATCGCGGCTTTGACGTTACGCTTTTTGAGCGTCAGCGCTATGCCGCCATGGAAACCTCATACGCCAATGGCGGACAGCTTTCCGCCTCAAACGCCGAGGTTTGGAATCACTGGTCCAGTATTCTCAAGGGCATCAAATGGATGGTCCAGCCCGGTGCGCCGCTGTTGCTGAATCCCATGCCGAGTTATCATAAGTATGCATGGATGACTGAGTTTTTGCTGGCGATGCGGAACTACCGCGGCAACACGGTGTCCACGGTTCGCTTGGCGCTGGAAGCCCGTGCAGAGTTGCTGCGCATCGCCGAGGCCGAAGGCTTGGATTTTGCCTTGGAAAAGCGCGGTATCCTGCATGTTTATCGCCAGCGTCAGAACTATGAGCACGCTTTGCGGGTCAATGATTTGCTGTCGGAAGGCGGATTGGATCGACAGGCGATTTCACCCGACCAAATCCGCGCCATTGAGCCGACCGTGCAGGGCGCGCTTCATGGTGGATTTTTCACCGAATCCGATATGACCGGCGACATCCATGAGTTTACCGCTCAGCTGGAACAGGTTTGCGAGAAAAAGGGCATGAAGGCGCAGTTCAACAGCGACATTGAAGCGCTCAAGCATCTGAAAGATGGCGGTGTCGAAGTGCGCACGGCGGAGCACGGTTCAGCGCGCTATGACGGCGTTGTCGTGTGCAGCGGCGTTTCCAGCCGAAAATTTGCGTCCCAACTGGGTGATCGGCTGAATGTCTATCCGGTTAAAGGGTACTCAATCACCGTAAACCTGCGCGAACAAAGCGACCGTGACGCCGCGCCGTGGGTCAGTCTGCTCGATGATGAAACCAAGATTGTTGCCAGCCGGTTGGGTGAGGATCGCTTCCGGGTTGCTGGCACCGCTGAAATCAATGGTTTCAGCCGCGATATTCGACAGGCTCGGATCGATCCCTTGTTGGATTGGTGTCAGGAATTGTTCCCGAACATGTCCACGCGCTCGTATGTGCCGTGGGCTGGTTTGCGCCCGATGATGCCTGACATGATGCCGGTGGTTCGTGCGGGTCGCGCGCCGGGTGTCTTCTATAATACTGGACATGGGCATTTGGGGTGGACGCTGTCTGCGGCGACGTCGTCGCTGGTCGCGGATTTGGTTGGAAGCCGGATGGCAGCTTAGGCGTTGTCCGCGCCGGTGCACCCTTTCTAAATCCCGCTGAGACGCATCTTGCAGAACGCGTCTCAGCGGGTTTTTTACCGGCCTAGAACGACGCGCGAATGCCGCCGCCCGCTGCTTGAGTGGAGCCGTAGTATTTGTGGTCAATCCATTCAGCGTTGGCGTAGAGCTGCAGGTTTGGCGTTGCCTGGAAGCTGTATTCCAAGTTTAGCTGGCTCTGCTGATTGAAGCTTTCCTTGTCATTGATTTCAACGCCCAAAACAGCCTGTTCGGTAACGTCACTGCCGTAAGCAATCGTCAGGTTGTTCGACCGAACGCGGGTTGCGTTGGCCTGCAATGAATGGCGACCCACGTCGATGTTACCCTGCACGCCGTAGAACGACTCTCCGCTGCCGTCGCGACCGGCATAGACGGTTCCGCCGACAAAACGCTGGTTGCCCAGCGCTCGGGTGTAGCCCAATTCACCCTGAATGGACCGCGCGGTATCGGCGTAAGCACCGGCGCGGAATTGGTTATTGCCGCGCGTGGTTTGATATTCAGCCGTTCCCGCGAATTGCCGCGTCTGGAGCCCTGCAACAACGCCAACACGGGTATTGGCAACAACGGGGCTAACGTAGCTGGCTTGGTAGGTTCCCAAGTCTGCAAAGCTGTAACCGCCGCCCGAAATCACCTCATAGGCGCGTGTTGAGTACGGCAAACCAAGGCCTCGACCCACGCTCAGGGTTCCGTAGTTTGTGTTCACGAACGCGCTGGCGGAAGCAAGCGTAGGGGCTTGGGCGCTGAAACTCGGTGTGAAATCGACACCAACAGTCGCACCGACGGACCACGAATCGCCCACGTATTCGCCGGTAGCACTGGCTGTGCTGCTTCCTGCGAGGGAGGTCGGGTTTCGGACGATGGTGACAGGAACAGTGCCACCTTGCGAGTCGAGGTAGACGTCCAAGCTGTTCCCATATTGGTCGGCCAGCGCTGCCTGTGCCACGAAGTCGCCAGCACTTGGCGCTTGAGCGTTCAAGTACGCCTTGGACAGCGTCGCGTTGGGGTCTTCAACCTGCGTTTGCGCGGTGTAGGTGCCATTGCGCCGATCGATGGAAAGGCTGGCAAAGCCATCGTAATGAAGCTGCGTTGGTGCGGGTTGAATGTCATAGCGCGCCTCGTACCCCAATTGCAGGGCCAGGTTTGTCGAAAAGCGGAACCGGCTTTGCGGCGATGAGGCTGCGGCCTGTGGTTCTGGCGCAGATTGCACGGCGCTGGCGACGGCGGCTTCAACAGCGGCGGCACTGGTTGTCGCTGCTTGTTGCTGTGTGGTCGTCACCACAACCGGTTGAGGCGCAAATTTGCGCACTGGCACAGCCGGCGCTTGGACAACGCCGTAACTTTGCTGCGGCACAGATTGGCCATAGTGCACCACGGGCAGGGGCGGCTGAGGAAGGGCTGGTTGCGGCTGGTAGGGAACGACAGTGGGGTAAACGGTTGGATTGGTGGAGGTCACGCATCCGTTTGCAGAGGCGCCACTTGCATGTCCATAAAGCTGAGCAAAGTAGGCGTCATAGTCATTCAAAACCGGACACGGTTGGATGGGCGCAGCAGTCGGCGGCGTGGCTGCATAGGTATTGTACAGCACATCGTAGGTCGCGGTTGCGGGTACGATGGTTGGAGAAATCGTGCTGTATCCCACGGTTGATACGGGAGCATAATAGGGCGTCGTAGCGGGGTAAGAGGCGGCGGAATACGAATGGATAGGAACCGTTTGCGCGCCTGCAAAAGTCAAGGAAGCGAGCAGGGGGAAGCCTGCGCCGAGCAAAGCCCGAACGGAAAAATTCTTCTTATTCAGCATTTTTAGTTCCTCGCAGATCCGAAGGATGTTTTGGCGAATGCACCGTGGGCAGAGGCATAAGCCCCCGTCGTGCAATTTGTGACGCTGTTATTTTGTGAGAGCGCACACGTCGTCGCTGATGCGCCATTGCCATAGCGATTGAACGAAGCCGCAGCCCCAGCCGCACCTTGCATCGGCAGGACATAGCCAGCCGTGCCATTCAGCGTTTGGTGCTGAGTCAAGGTAGCGCCTTGGCCCCCTTCGAGGTAGGTTTCGCTCAGACACTCGCTGGCGCCGTATCCGTGGATCACGCCAGCGCATTCGTTGAATATGCCATCACTGCCATAGGCCGTTGGTGCGAAACCGCCCTGACCAAAGGCAAAAGAAGCGGTTTGAGCCTGGGCCACCGGCGTCGCGAAGCACGCCATCAAAATCAACACAAGCTTGGATTTCACAACAAAAGCCATGTTTCGTCTTGAATTTTGCTGATGTTGAGGTCGGCGTCCGTGGCGGTGGACTAAAGCATGTGTCATTTTCGTTCCCCGAAATTGTCTGATCGCTCGATCGGCTCGACTGTTCATCTGGCGGCTTCTTGACGACGCCTTTAATGACCCGGTGCTATCTGGCTAACATCGGGAGTCGCTGTGTGTGCCGGGAAGGTTTGGTCCCTGATTTCGGACTTGTTTTTTTGGGTCGTTCACAGCGCGTTTGGCTGCATTTTTCAGGCTTTGGGAGCCTGTGAAGGGTGATGGTTCCAGAGCCATCAAATGACTCTGGAACCCGTACCGTCAGCCCTTTAGACCAAGAGCTGAGATGCCAGCATATTAGTCAGCGCCAGCAGCGTTGCTGAACCAGCTATTCGTGGTGACATTGGAAGAGCCAGAGAAGCTGTTTGCGCTGCCCTGCTCGAAGGAACCCCATACGGAACCGCTGTAGGTTACGCCATTAGCTGAGCTACCGGAGTTGGAGCCACCGATGGTGTTGCCGCCGGTCTTTTCACCGCTACCGTTTGCATTCCAGACAGAGCTGATGGAAGAGTTGAAGCCAGAAGCGTTGGAGTAACCGCCGCCAACTTGACCTTCGATCTGGCCGCCCTGAACGCTGTAGTTCTGGCTCTGGTATTCGCCACCAGCGGTAGCAGTACAGCCTGTAGCGCCCATGCCCCACATAGCGGAACCGGAAGCACCGGATACACAACCTGCGTTAGCAGTGTTGCCGTTAAAGCCAGCGAAACCTTCGGAGCCAGCAAAATCTTCGAACTGTGCGTGCGCTGGAGCAGCAGAAATAGCCAGGGCAGCGATCGCGATAACAAACTTACGCATAAAGAGTCTCCTTCGTCATTTTGACGAGTTAGTTGCTTTTTTCGGTTTTCGGACACTCGGCGCCGCTTGAAAGCAGTTTTGCGTTGGGCGGCCCCGGTGCGTCACGGACATAGCAATACCGATATCAATCTGAAAAAGAACTTCTCAAAATGATTTAAAGTCGTTTCACCCTGCAAATCTCAGGCGTTGCAGTGACGACTTTGCAACAGGCAAACTTCTTAAGGTAGCAGAACACTGAACCATTAATCGTTAATGTGTCGCGTTTTAGCGATATAGTTGCTTCAAATCGATTCTATCCGAAGCCACTGATAATATTGGTTAAAATACGATAATTAAAAAACGTAACAATATTATGCGCCTCAGCTAACACTCTGCGATGCTTTATGGCCTTGATTTACCGGCGTTGTCCGGTGCCAAAACGGGCGCATAACGATAATTAAATTACATTATAAGAAAATTAATAGAAAACTCTATCAATCTGACGCGTTTTCTCAGGATGAGGACGGCTCGCTCATGGCTTTCGCCACCCACGCGTGAAAGCAATGTGTTGCCGTATCCATGGCGGGTGAGAACCGGCCACCGTCGAAGTGGGGCGCGCTGCGACCGCGCTGCATTCCTTCGACAACGGAGATGTCTTCATCAAATACGGTGCGCCATTGCTTGGCATTGACGTGTCGCAGGTCGGCGAAGCTGTCGCTCATCGATTCTTCGGATGCGTAGAAAATCCCAACCCGCTCGTGCGTGTGGCTTACGCTTTGTGGTAGCAGCAGCATCGCAAAGACGTGGTCGCGGTGCACGCCCGCCAAAACGTTGGGATAGAGGACGATATACTCAGCCTGGCCGTTCCACCAATTCTGGCTCAGGTCCGAAAACGTATCGAACAAGCGACCGTCTTCGGTCCGCGAGGGATTGAACACCGTTGTGCCCTGGCCAGAGTAGGCGTCGCTTTCAACGATGTTGTAGTGATCCTCGATCCGCGAGTAGCTGTTCAGGTCCGGATGGATCCACGGCAAGTGGTAGGCTTCGCAGTAGTTCTCGACAGCCAGTTTCCAGTTACAGGCAACATCCAAGGTGAATTGAGAAACGTCACGATCGAAGAACAGCGGCTGTTGGAATTCAGACCAGCGGTCCAGCAATTTCGAATGCAGTTCGACAAAGGGGCCAGCATCGCGGCTGATGTTGACATAAACCACGCCGAGATAAACGTGTGTCGGCACCTCCAGCAATCCCAGTTCGGGCTTGTCGATGCAGGGGTGATGGTTGGCGTCGGGACCGCCAACCAGTGGTGTTGCCACCAAGCGGCCACTGAGGTCGTAGGTCCAACTGTGATAAGGACAGCGCATGCCTTGCTTGGCTTTCCCCGGCTCGCTGACAAGGATCATTCCCCGGTGGCGGCAGACATTTTCATAGACGCGCACTTGGTTTTCACGGTCGCGAACAACGACCAGGGGCACGCCGGCCAAATCAACGGGGTAGACATCCCCGATTTCAGGCACGTCACCTTCGAACGCGACGCCCGCCCATTGCCCGTGAAGCAACCGCTTGGTTTCCTCGGCATAAACTGTTGAATCTGTATAGAATGCGTTGGGCAAGCCGCGCGCGGTTTCGACAGATTGCTGCACTTTTTCAAGGTACGACATGGGCATGTAGCTCGGTTGATGACTTTCCCCCATAGATACGTCTTCGCGTGCCGGCTGTTCGACTGAGAGCGACCTCCACGGGTCGGTTCTGCCATACAATCGCCGAACTTGACGACGCGGGCAGGGCCATAGATTGATGGCGCATGACTCAACTCAAGACGATCAACGGCCTCGCCATGATGCCGCTCTATGATTGGCCAGAGCTGCATCACCTGACGGACGCAGCGTGGGACTGCATTCGGCGGGCGGCACGGGACGAAGGGCTGGACCTGCCGGTTGGTTTGGATCATCGCCCACAGCGCGTGTCGGCGTGGATGAACGACGGCGTGGTGTTTAGCCAACTGTGCGGGTCGCCCTGGTATCGCAGCCATCGGCATCACGCCCGCTATCTGGCAACGTCAAACTTTGATCTGACGGACAACCTCGACGGTCACTATTATAGTAAGATCATCGTGGCGAACGATTCGCCCTTGCACGCCCTCGACGGGCTGGAGCAGGCGACCTTTGCTTTCAATGATCCAGACTCGCAATCGGGCGTGCATTGCCTGCGTCCGTTGCTGGATATTGAGCCCTCTCTCAACCGGGGGGTGGAAAGCGGCGGGCATCGGTTTTCGATTGAAGCCGTCGCCGACGGTCGCGCCGACTTCGCCGCCATTGATGCGTTCAGCTTTTTGCTCGCCGAAAGGTTTATTCCTACGCTGACAGCAGGCGTTCGCGTCATCGCCCAAACCGCGCCCCGTCCAGCGCCCGTGCTGATCACGTCAGCCAGCTTTGATGACGAAACAATCAGCGCTTTACGGCGGAGTGTCCTGATCGGGCTTTCGCAGTTACCGGCTGAGATTTCCGCCGCATTCGCATTCCGTGGTGCGGTGGACTTGGGGGAAGCGCCCTACGCCGTGTTTGACCTTGGGGTTTAATCCCAAGGTCCATTGACGGCTTTGAGGTCCGGATACACCGGCTCCCGCTTTTGCATCTTTGCGGCCGCGCTTTCCATCATGTGCGAATGCGCCAGAATGCCGCCGTTCAATGCCTGCAGATAGCGCAGCGTGTCTTCGGTCGTGTGGTCGGCGGCGTAGTTCATAACATGCTTGGAGCTGGTCACGGCCAAAGGCGAGTTTCGGGCAATCTGCTGTGCCAGTGCCATGACGGCGGTCAGCATGTCTTCTTGGCTATCATACACCTGATTAACAAAGCCGCGTTCAAGCGCCTCTGCGGCTTCGAGCTTGCGGCCCGTGTAGGCCAACTCGCGAACCAAACCGTCAGGCAGTTGACGCATGACGCGCGGGAATGTGCCAACGTCCGCGACCATGCCGATGTTGATTTCTTGAATCGTAAAGTACGCGTCCGCGGTGCAGTAGCGCATGTCGCAAGCGCTGCTCAAATCCACACCAGCCCCCAAAGCCCCGCCTTGGATCGCGGCCAGAACGGGCTGGCGCGCGTTATAGAGGCTGGAGAAGGTTTCTTGCAGGTGGTGCAAGTGGGTGCGAAAAGCGTCCGCGTGGATATGGGGGTCGGTTTCGCCGCCCATGATCGAATTCGCGCCTTCGGCAAAGACGGCCAAGTCCATGCCTGCTGTGAAGTGCTTTCCCGTGCTGGAAACAACGATTACCCGCGCGGCGGCGTTGTTCGAGATGCGGTTGATGGCATCGGGAAACTCAACCCAGAACGCCTTGCTCATCGCGTTGCGCTTTTCGGGGCGGTTGAGGATGACGTGCGCCACGTGGTCGGCGATTTCGACCGCGATGGTGTCGTAAGCGGGGAATTCCAGCGTCATGGGTTCGGCTCTCCAGTTCTTGCGCCGCTCAAACTAGGAGCAGCTTAGCCCGCTGACCAGTGAGAAACGACCGCATCGAAGTCGGGACGCGGGCGGTCGTCGGTGTTGGTCAGTTTGCCTCCGATATAAATTAAGCCCGCGACTTGATCGTGCTCTGTCTTACAGCCCAAGGCGGCTTTGACATCAGGATCAAAGGCGGTCCACTCGGTCAGCCACTGCGTCGCGTAGCCCTCGGACTGTGCAGCAACCATGATGTTTTGACAGACCGCTCCCGCCGACAAATGCTGTTCCCAAGCGGGGATTTTGTGCGGGATTGTCGGTGTTGAAAGCACGGCGAGCACAACGCCAGCGCGCTCGAACCGTGCGGCTTCGAGATCCAAGGTGCTTTCCGGCGCATCGGGGCGCTGGTTCTTGGCAAAGGCGGGTCGGATGACTTGCTCACCAAAGGCGCGGCGGCTGTCGCCTTCGAAGATAACGATCTGCCAAGGCGCGATCTTGCCATGATCAGGCACGCGAAGACCTGCCGCGATAATCTCCCGCAGCTCTCCCGCTTCGGGGCGGCCCGTGGGCATATCAGCGGCTTTAACAGAGCGGCGCGTTTGCAGAAAAGCGAGAGTGGACAAGAGCAGTTTCCTTAAACCAGAGACAGCACCCAACGGGTTGCGACAATAAACACCAGTGTTTGAAGAAGTGAGACGCCGAGCATAAAGGCGCAAGAGGCGAGCGTAAAACTATCCACCAAACCCACGCCCAAAACCACCAACGGCAGGGCAAAGGGCAGGGCCATCGCGCCAAGGAAGACACCAACATTGCCAAGCAGCGTGCGGAGCGCAGAAACAAAGGCGGACAGCGCGGTCAGGGCGCTGGCGCTGATCAGCAAGCCAGCGGCAAGCGCGCTAAAGGCGCTGGTGGGTTGCGAGTAAAATAGTGTCACTAGCCAGGCCGCGATCAAAAACCACGGCAGGGAAGCCAACCAGCCCCCGACGGCCCGTCCATAGACAAACCCAGCGGCGTCAGCCGCCATCACGCGGAAGCGCTGGTTGAGGCCGGATTGAATCTGATCCAACCACCAATCGGCATTGGCGTAGACGAATGCCAGCACAATCATAGCCCAGCCGATTGCAGGACCAGCCGGACGCAGGCGCTCGGGAAACTGTCCCAGCGTCAATCCAACGGCGGTCAGCGCCACAGCCAGAAACCCCAGCGCACCAAGGGCCGTTAGCCCCCCGCGCAACCGCAACCGCAGTTCCAGCCGTAATCCAGCGCTAAACATCCTCATCTCCCCGAGGGGCCAGCGTCAGATTTCGCGCTTGGGCAAGGCCGCGTTCGTGGGACGTGTAAACCACGGCGCCTCTGCGCGCGGTGTGCTGTGCCAGCACGCGTTCCAGCGTCTGGGCGGTCTGCGTGTCCAAGCCCGCAAAAGGCTCGTCCAGCAACCACAGCGCTTTTTCTGGCAAGCACGTCAGCGCCAGCGCGACGCGGCGCGCTTGGCCAAAACTCAGGGTGCGGGCGGGCTTGGCGCTGAGTTTGGAGATCCCCAAGGCCTCACAGGTCTGGGGATCAGCAACAACACCGCTTCCGGCGTAAAGCGCCATGTTTTCCGCCACGCTCAAATCCGGCAGTAGACCATTATCGTGGCCGAGAAAGGCGAGGGCGTCCCGGTCCACCGCAACCGTTCCTGATGCCAGCGGGATCAGCCCTGCGAGCGCAAGCAGCAGTGTCGATTTACCCGCGCCGTTCTCACCCAACACATGCAACGCCTCACCGGGCTGCAAAGCAAAGCTCAGTTCTTCGATCAAAAGAGCATCGCCCCGCGCAACGCTCAAGCGGTCAGCGTGTAACAATGGTGAAGATGCGTGGGTCATGCTTGCCTTTTGCCTGACACGGAAGGCTTCTACAACCGTTCCAAGTCGCGGCAGCATGCGCATTATTGCCTTGGGTTTCCCCAAACGCAGAGGACCACCGCACCAGATGCGGCATCCTTCGATTTGAAGTCACGGCAAAAAACGGTCATATCGGTGTTTATGCACAAGTACGCTAATCCAACACGTTTCATGCGCTGGGCCGAAGCCTGTCAGCCTTACCTGCTTGCGCTCGGGATCCTTCTGGGGTTCGGGGGGATGATTTGGGGGCTGTCCGTGCCGCCGGATGAAGAGATGCAGGAGCTGATCAAGCCCTTGTTCGTTCACGTTCCGTCGGCGGGGCTGTCGCTGATTGTCTACGGCAGCATGTCCATTGCCGCGTTTGTGGCGCTGGTCTGGCGTCACCCCCTGCCTGAGATTTTCTGTCTTGCCGCTGCGCCGGTCGGGGCTGTTGTTACGATTGTTGCCTTGGTTACGGGCGCGCTGTGGGGCAAGCCAACGCTGAACACCTATTGGGATTGGCGCGATCCGCGCATGGTTCTGGAGCTGTTGCTGCTGTTCCAATACTTGATCTACATCGTCCTCGTCCGTGTTTTGTCACAGCGCGACCCCGCGCTGGGTCGCCGGGTTGGGTCGATCTTTCTGGTCGCCAGTGTGGTTACCGTTCTGCTTTCCAAGTTCGTCACCGAATGGTTCTTGGTCCTGCATCAGGGCTCAAGCGGCGCGAACGTGGTCGAGCTAACCGGACGCGTGATGATGAACCTGCTTGGGCGGGGGGAAGATATTGCTGCTGAGCCGGTCGAAGAAGACGGCATTGCCAGCGTCTATGTGCCGCCGTTGCTGATCACCATGCTGGGCACCTATTTATTCTACATGGCGATCGGCATTTGGCTGATGCGCTACGAGCTGATCCGCATGCGCTTGCGCTCCTTACGCCGCAAGCAAAGCGCGGCACATGCTTTTCTTGCTGAAGCAACCGGAACATAGGGGGGCGAATGGATGTTTGATGATCGTTGTATCGCTGTCTGGGGAAGCTATGGCGCGGCTGGGCTGGCCATGATTGGCGCCCTGATCGTTGCGCGCCTTGTGCTCGGTCGGGCGCGGCGAGAGTTAGAGCAGCTCAAGCAGGACAGCGCTCAATGAAAAGTTCGCGGGTTCGCAGTCGATTGATTTGGGTCAGTTTGGGCGCAGCGTTGGCGGCGGGTGCCGTGCTGCTGATCGTCTTTGCCTTGCCCGGCCAGCTGAACGCCTTTCGCACGCCGACGCAACTGCAGGCTATGGACATTCCGCCCGGTAAGTCGCTGCGGTTGGGCGGGCAAATCGTGCCCGGTTCCTACACGACCGCTGATGGGATCACCCACACCTTTACGCTCACCGACAAAGACGGCGGCGTGCAGGTTGTCGATTATCAAGGCGCTTTGCCGGATTTATTCCGCGAAGGTCAGGGGATCATCGCGACGGGGGTTCTCGATGGCTCAGGCGGTTTTGCCGCGAAGACGCTGCTGACCAAGCATGACGAGGCCTATGTCCCGCGCGAGCTTCGTGACCATGCCGAGCAGAAGCAGGACACCAGCGGTCAATGATGTCCGAATGGGCGCATCTTGCCCTTGTATTCGCTTTGCCGCTTGCCTTTATGCAGGCTGTTATTGCTCTGCTGCCCGCCGCGCCAATGGGCTGGTCTGACGCCTTTAGGCAATCGGTGGTCCGCGCGGTGTCTCTGATCACGGCTGCCCTGGTTTCGCTGGCCTTTTTGGGCTTGGTGCTGGCCTTTGTGACGGGTGATTTCAGTGTAAAAACCACGTTCGAGCACAGTCACACAGCCAAGCCGCTGCTGTACAAAATCTCGGGCACTTGGGGGAACCACGAAGGGTCCATTCTGCTTTGGGTGTTGATCCTTGCGGTCTTTGGCGGGTTGCTGGCGCTGCGGGGCACGGAGGGGCAAACAAGGGATCTGCGGGTGCGTGCTTTGGGGGTCCAAGCGCTGATAACACTGGCGTTTCTCGCCTTTACGCTTTTCACGTCCAATCCGTTTGAGCGTGTGCTTCCTGCGCCGCTCGAAGGGCGCGGCCTGAACCCTTTGCTCCAAGACATCGGCCTCGCGCTGCACCCGCCGTTGCTCTATTTCGGCTATGTCGGGTTCTCCATCACCTTTGCCCTGACCGTGGCGGCTTTACTGCGCGGCGAGGCAGACCACATCTGGGCGCGCATGGTGCGGCCTTGGGCCATGCTCGCGTGGACAACACTGACAGCGGGGATCGCGCTGGGCAGTTGGTGGGCGTACTATGAGTTAGGCTGGGGTGGCTTCTGGGCTTGGGATCCGGTCGAAAACCTATCGTTTCTGCCGTGGCTGACAGGGACGGCGTTTATCCACTCGCTGATGGTCGTTGAGAAATCCGGCGCTTTGCGGGTTTGGACGCTGTTCCTCGGCGTTGTGACTTTTGTTCTGGCAATCTTGGGCACGTTTGTTGTGCGCTCGGGCCTGCTGACCTCGGTGCACGCCTTTGCCGTCGATCCGGCGCGCGGCGCATTCATTCTGCTGATTCTCGGGTTGAGCGTCATTGTTGCCTTTGGCCTGTTCGCGTGGCGCGCGCCACAGTTCAAGCCCGGCAGCGGCTTTGCACCGGTCAGCCGCGAAGGGGCGTTGGTGCTCAACAACCTGTTCCTTTCAACCGGCGCTGGCGTGGTGCTGCTGGGTACGTTCTTCCCGCTGATCACCGAAGCCTTTGGCCAGCCGCTGACGGTGGGCAAGCCCTATTTCGACGCGACATTCCTGCCGTTCATGGTGCCGCTGCTGTTGCTTATGGCCATCGGTCCCTTTGTCCCGTGGCAGCGCCTGCGGGGCTCGACCGGTGACCGGGTCCGTGGCCTGATCACGCTGCTGGTGGTGGCGATGGCTTTGGCCACGATCGTGATTGTGATGCTGCTCTGGCAATCAAAGCCACGCCTGTCACTGACTGTGGGCCTTGCGATGATCTTGGCGGGCTGGTTGCTCGGTGGCGGTCTGCTGACGTTTGTCCAGCGGGCACGGGCCGTGCGAAGCCCGTTCAAAGTCGCGCTGAGCGGCTGGGCTGTGTCACTGGCGCACGCCGGTCTGGGCATTGCCGTGTTTGGCCTGATCGCTGGCTCTGCGATGGTCCAAGAGCGGACCGTCAACCTCAAACCCGGTGACAGCGTGGATGTCGGCCATCTGACCTTTCGCCTCGACGGTGTCCGGGAAACTCAGGCGGACCCAAGCATCGGGCGGAACTATATCTCCGCATTCGCAGACGTTGCCTTGCTGACGGGGCAGGGCGCGACCAAGGCGATCTTGTCGCCAGAACGGCGCTTTTACCCCGTGCGCCAAGACAGCACGACCGAGGCTGACATTCGCGTGACATGGCTGGGCGATATCTTTCTCGCCTTTAACACCCAAGCCCCTGACGGCGGATTTATTCTGACGCTCAGTTGGCGGCCGCTGATCCCGTGGTTGTACTTTGGCTGTATCCTGATGGTGCTGGGTGGCCTGCTGGGTTCAATCGCCGCTTGGCGACGCGTAGGGAGAGCATGACGACACCATGAGAATTGCACTGCGACTGGCGATTATCGTTCTGGGAACCGTCCTGATCCTGCTGATTGGGTCATTGCTCTGGTTCGGCCTGAACCCCCAACGAAGCCCCGCCAGCTTCCCCACCTCCACCGCCATTGCGCCAGATTTCAGCGCGTTTGGACAAGGGACGCCGTTGCCGGGGTATGAAGACGCGGCTGACGTTCTCGCGGCACGACGCGCTGCTGAGGGGCCGTTTGTGGTGAATTTCTTTGCCAGTTGGTGCCAGCCTTGCCGGTTGGAGCACCCGTATTTGCTCGAATTCAGCGCGGCTAACCCGGGCGCACTGATCGGCTTGGCCTATCGCGACGACCCCATCGATGCGGCAACCTATTTGACCAACGACGGCAACCCTTATGCAGCAGTCATCGCAGACACCGGCAGCACGAACGCACTGAATTTTGGGCTAACAGGTGTGCCGGAAACCTATGTGTTTGGTGCGGACGGAACCTTGCTGTTTCGCTCGCCCGGCCCGTTGATCGGCGCCTTGAAGACACAGTTCATTGATGCGTGGGAGGCGGCTTCGCAATGATGCGCCGCACCTTGCTTTCCCTGTTTGCTCTCCTGTTCGCCAGTACCGTGTCGGCGCACGCGCAAAGCATTGGCGAAGTCCGAGCCAAAGCCCTGTTTAATGAGCTCCGCTGCGTGGTCTGCGCGGGGCAATCCATCGCTGAATCCAACGCCGAATTGGCGCAGGATATGCGGGAGCAGGTGGTGCTGCTGATCAACGACAATCGGTCGGACGCGGAAATCCGTGATTGGTTTGTCCAGCGCTATGGCGATGCTGTCCTGATGAACCCACCGCTCAAGCCCCTGACCTTTGCGCTTTGGTTCGGCCCTGTTCTCATCTTCCTGTTTGGGATGGCTGTGACAGGCTTGGTGCTGTTGCGTGGTCGCGCCCGATTGAGGAACAAATCCTGATGCGCATGGTGTTTCTGATGGCGCTGGTGGTGATTTTTGCTGGACTGGCGACGTATCTGGCCATCGGCAATCCGCGCCTGCTGATCTCTTCCGCGCCGATGGCACCGCAAGGGCCAGACCCCGACCGCGTTGCCGCCCTGCAAGCGCAGTTGCAAGGTGCAGACGAAGACCAAGTGCGGGGCACGATCGAAGGCATGGTCGCGGGGCTTCGCTCCCGACTGGAAACAGAGGGCGGAACGGTGGACGAGTGGGATCGCTTGATCCGGTCCTATGCGACGCTGGAAGACGTCGAGGGACTGTCTTTTGCCCTTGGCGGACTGCTGGACCTTGAGCCCGAAAACCCCCAAGCCCTGTTGCTCGCGGGGCAAGTCGCCGCGCAGCAAGGCGACCGGGTTCAAGCCAAGGCATTTTTCATGCGGCTGTTACCCCTGATCGACCCTGAACATCCCCGGTTTGAGCAGATCCAAACCCTGATTCAGACTTTCGACCAAGCGGACCCGACAACCCCATCAAACTAGAACATTAGAAGCCCCTAATAGAAACGGACCTTCCAGCTGGTCGGACCATACAGAGTCGGCCCGTCCTGTCGGTATGGCTCGTAACGGGAACAGAGCAAGAAACTTCATTGAGACCTTCGTTTCAGGTGCAGCCATGCGCATATGATGATTTGTTTTCAGTGGCTTAGCGTGCGACGGTCATCGTCATGCGAATTGATGCTTCTTCCGCCCATTTGGCGACGACTGCCAACCCGAGGCCGATTCAGGGCATTCTTTGGACCCTGCAAGGTTCGGCCACTTATGGCCTGCTTTTCATCTTTCCCAACCTGTGGGGGGAGGACATTAGCCCTTGGCAATTGGCGTGGTTTCGGTTTCTGGGCGGGTTTGTTTCCATCCTGCCCTTGGCTGCTTGGTTTGCGGCGACCGGACAGGCCAAACGCCTGTTGCCCACGCCCGGTTTACTGGGCTGGCACGCCCTGCGTTCTGCGCTCGGGGTCATAACGTTCACCTGCTCCGTCGTGGCGATTCTACACATCGATCAAGCCAACGCGTCGGCGATCACCATGACCTCTGGCGTCTTTACCGTCGCCATGGCGATCCTGCTGCTGGGCGAGCGGCCCAATCGGATGGTTTTGCTGGCCGGCGTGATTGCGCTCATGGGTGGGATTGTAGCCGCTGAACCGAATTTTGGGCAGTTGGATCAGTTCCTGTCCCTGGGCGCGCTTGCCGCCTTTGGCGCTGCCTTCACGCTGGGCCTGCAATTCACGGTGCTGAAGTTTATTACAGACCGCGACAGCACCTTTATCCTTGTGGTCGCCATGTCATTCTTTGGGACGATTTACCTCGCGCCCATGGCCTTTCTCAATTGGACGCCAATGAGCGGTTTTCAGATCATGGTGTTTTTGGGCATGGGCTTGCTGGCAAACATAGGACAGCTGGGTAATGTGATGGCGTTTCGGCACGCCTCCGCGAGCTTTATCGCGCCGGTGAAATACTCCGGGATCGTCCTCACAACGTTCTGGGCGTTCCTGTTTCTGGGGCAAATCCCAACCCTGATGTTTTGGATCGGCGCAGGCTTAATCACGGTTGGCGGCTTGCTGCTCACCCGGTCGCGCCTTTAGCCGGCAGACTGCCAAGCCAGATGAAACAGGGCCGCGAGGCCGCCTTCCCCTCCGGAAAGCGGCCTTCTATGCCCGGTGTCAGTCAGCAAACACACTGACGGTGTAGGGTTGCACGGTGGTTCCCTCACCGATGATGGCATCCCCGCGCAAACCCAAGACTGCGGCGTCATAGGCCGTCTCGCCAAAGTTCATCACATACAACCGTCCGTCTGAGCGCCGGATCCGCACGTCTTCCGGCAGCTCATCCGCTGCAATCATCGCAGCGTCGAAAATCGGCTCCATGATGGCTTTCATGCCCTCATAGTCTGGCTCAAAACCAAGATAGTGGATGTTGCCCTGTCGCACGATCGCGGCGTCGAGGCCGGATGGCTCAAACGGGCCGGGCGTGAATTGGGCGATGACTTCGACCGGCGGTTCGTTTGAGCCGGGCTCGATCATGCCCATAACCCGCAAGTGCTCAACCCACGCCGAAGCCTGCACCGCTGCACCGTCCAAATCGACCCCGATTTTCTGCGTTGGGCGCAAGGTTTCCGTGCGGTCGAGGAAGAGGTCTTCCATCAGCGGATCAACGGCGACACCGTCTTCGCAGACCATGGGCTGTGGCAGCCAATTCAGTGTGCCGTCGCGCGATCCGGAGCGGGAGCAGAAAATGGCAGGCGCGCCCGTTTCCCGAATGAAATCAACCATATCTGCATCGAGAACGGGTGCCGCAGGGATGATGTACGCAGGCAGCACGGACATCTGTGAGGGTGAGATAAACTCCACGTTCAAGCCCATCCGACGCAAGAAATGATACCACCCAAACATGGTCGCAAAGGCATTCTGATCTGCGCCTTGCTTCAGGGCTTCAAACGTGAACGCCGCGTCCCAGTCAAAGTACAGGCCAACGGTATTCGAAGTATCGCCACCGGAGGCGTCGTTGACATCACCAAATGTCAGTTTTGGCAGGTCATCACGCAGCGTTTCAATTTCCAGCGACGCCCGATCAGGCGTGCCGTCGGGCCGGTTTAGGCCTGTATGATAAGTCTCCTGCGCCCATTGCGCTTGCCGCCAACGGAAGTAGGAAACCACCTCAGCCCCATGCGCCACCGCTTCCAGCGTCCAGAACCGCACCGCGCCATCGACGGGGGCTGGGTTCCAGTTGGCCCAATTTACAGGGCCAGGCTGCTGTTCCATCACCCACAAGCGACCCGTGCGGGACATGTCGCGGTACAGGTCGTGGTGCAGAGCAACGATGTCGGGGTGCCCGATGCGCATGTAGCGATCAATCACGGCATCGCCGCCAATGGACATGCGATTGCCGAATTTTTCGAGGAAGCCGAGCGGGTAGGAATCCCAGCTCGCAAAATCCAGATCCGAGCTGACGTCCCAATGGTCAAAGCCCATTTCGGCGACCATGAAGTTGTGCGTGACAAACATGTCTTCGCGACTGCCAGCGCGCAGAATATCGCACTGTTCGCGGTTAAACTCAGCGGTCATGTCGCTGAAGAACCGGCGGAAATCCAGCCAGTGCGCGGGCGCAGCGTCGGCGGTCAGGCGGTTGGGCAGCTCGACTTCATCGAAACTGCGATAGGTCATGGACCAGAACACGGTGCCCCACTGCGCATTCAGGGCGTTGATGTCACCATAGACCTTGCCCAGCCACAGCTGGAACGCCTGCCTGTCTTCGGGGCCATAGGACAGGGTGCTGTCGTGGCAGGAGTATTCGTTGTCCGTTTGCCAGCCGATCACATGCGGGTTGTGGCCATAGCGGTCGGCGAGCGCGAGGGTGATGCGGCGGGATTGCTCACGGTAGGTCTTTGACGCCACCGAGCAATGGCGGCGCGAACCATGCTTTTCAGGCAGGCCATCTTCGGAATGGCGCAGCGTGCTGGGGTAGGCGTCCGTTAACCACTTGGGCGGGGTCGGGGTCGGTGTACACAGCACCACCTTCAAACCAGCCTGTCCCAGTGTTTCAACAGCCCGGTCCAGCCATCCCCACGTAAACACGCCCGGCTCCGGCTCCATCTTTGCCCACGCAAACTCGGCGATCCTGACGGTCGAAAGCCCCAAGGCTTTCATGCGCGCTGCATCGTCTTCCCACGTGTCTTCGGGCCAATGTTCGGGATAGTAGCAAACCCCCAAGCGCGGGTGGTTTTCAGGCTGATACATGGTGAAAACTCCTTAAAGAACGATACTCAGTCCGCAAGGCGGCGGCCAAGTCGAATAAACGGCAAGAGGGCCAAGGGCGCGACGCTGAGGGTTAGCACGAACCAAAGGGTATGGTCAGAAAAACCGGAGCCTGAAATCACCGCCGATTGCAAAAGCAGGAACACAACCAACACGGCAATCAAAAATACAGCCAACAGCGCCTGACCGCCCACAGCAGGCCGTCGCCCAAACAGCAGGCCGGCGGCAAGGACGCTGAAACTTACCAACGAGAGCGCTGCGGCCAGTCGGCGGGTTAATTCTTCGGCAGCTGCTGCGTCTGTTCGATCCGCAAGCAGGTCCAAGCTGCTGCGGGTATCGACGGGGTGTTGGTTGCTTTTTGGCGTGCGGCGCGTTGGTAAATCGACAGCGAGGGCGGTGCTGGTGAAATTCAGCAGGGTCTGTCGCCCCGTGGGGTCAATCCGCTGCAAGCGACCATTTTCCAGCGTCAGAATCGCAGCACCATCGGGGGCAGGCGAGAGCGTGGCGCGCGTGGCGGTGATGATGGTCGTCTCGTCGCGGGCGCTGTAATCCACCACTTCGATGTCATGAAACAGACCGTCAGCGGTATGTGCGCCGACGGTGAGCATCACGCCTGCGCCGACCGCGATGGGGCTGCCGATGGGAAGGGTGATGGCCGCCAGGCTGTCTTGCTGCATTTGCGCGTTCAGCGTGCGATACGCCCCTTGGCTTTGCGGGATCACAACGCCTGACAGCAACAGCAAGCCCGCCGCCGTCATCGCGGCAATCACGGTCACCGCCACACCGTCAACCAGCGCCGAACGCCCAGCCGCGCGCAGCAGCAGCGTTGTACCGCTTTCATTCCGATGCACGCACGCCAAAACCACCGCAATGCCGAAGGCCAATGGCGTCACCAGTTCCGCCATCTTTGGCACAATGGTCAGCAGGATCAGCGCAAATTGGCCCAGTGTTAAGCCGCGTTCGAGGATATTTTCCGTCAGACGTGCCGCTTGCGACAAGGTTGCGCTCAGGGCGATGACGCCGAGGATCAGCACAAAGATCATCAGCAGGCGGGACAGAAACTGTTGGTCGAGGCGACGCATGATGCTCTGTCCGCTCCTCGCTCAGCCTGCAAGCCCGGTCGAGGCCGCAACCAACCACGCGGTTGGGTGTGCCAGCCGCAAAGACGCTGCGAGGCGGGCTTCTTCTCCCGCTGGCACCAAGGCAACGATACAGCCACCAAAACCAGCGCCCGTGATCCTTGCCCCCAAGGCTCCCCGGCTTAAACAGGAGTCCACCAACGCATCGACTTCGCGTGTCGAGGTTTCAAAATCTTGGCTCAACGACCAGTGGCTTTCGGTCATCAAGGTGCCAAACTGCGCCATATCCCGGGCCTTTAGGGCGTCTCGGGCCTGCAACACGCGGGCATTCTCCGTCACCACATGGCGCGCGCGCGCTTGGGTTTTTCCCGCAAGCGTGCCGATCTGGTCGAGCGTCGCCGTGCGCAGGCTGGGCACGCCCAGTTCCGCTGCTGCGGCCTCACACTGGCTGCGCCGTTCGTTATATGCGCCGGAGGTCAGCTGCCGCGACAGGCCTGAATGCAGGGTGACAAAGCTGTGCGTCGTGGGCAGCGGGTCGAGCGTGGTTTCAAGCGTCATCGTGTCAAAGAACAGCGCCCAACCCGGCTTGCCCGTCGAGGACGCCATTTGATCCATCAAGCCACAGTTCACGCCGACGTAGTTGTTTTCCGAACTCTGCGCCAACTGTGCGAGTTTCTCAGGCGTGATCTCGATGCCAAAAGCCTCCACCGCCGCCCGCAACGTCGCGACTTGCAGCGCGGCTGAGGACGAGACGCTGGCCCCCGTTGGCACCGTGGATCCGATGGTCAGGTCCAGGCCCGACGGCAAGGGCGCACCGGTGTAGCCGACCAACGCTTGCAGCGCGCCAATGACGTAATCCAGCCAGTCGCCGAAGACGGGGGACATGACGTCGCGTTCAAGCTGCGCTTCCATATTCATCGATCGCGCCCGAATGCGGCCATCTGTGTTCCGGCTGTAGGCGATGAAAGTGCCGATCTCCAGCGCGACGGGAAAGACGAATCCGTCGTTATAGTCGGTGTGATCGCCGATCAGGTTCACCCGTCCCGGCGCAAAAACCCCGCCAATGGGCTCAAAGCCAAAGGCGGTGGCGTGGGCCCGTGCAACGATGTCTGCGGTGATCTTTGCCATCGTTTAAACCGTCACATCGCGCAGCTGCTGGGCTGCGTCTTCGGGCAGGACATCGACCAGATACACGCCGGTGATTTGCTCAACCGAGGCGAGGAACTTGAACGTGTTCTCACCGCGCTGCATGGGCCAAATCTGGATGTGAAACGGCCAACTGGACTCAAAGCCCTTGGGCGGCAGGGCGCACCACAGGACCAATGGCGTCTTGTTACCAAACAGGGCGTCCAGACGCTTGGTCGCGTGTTTCAGTGCGTGGGCGAAGTCGAGCAGGGCTTCGTCACTCATCTCATCGGGCGCGGAAACCGGCTGCTTTGGCATGATCCAGCACTCATAGGGATAGCGCCCATATTCGGGGCAGAGCGTGACGGCGTGATCGCGATCTTCCACCACAAACTGCGGGTCTGGCGCGTGGACCAGCCGGGTCAGGGCTTGGTTCTCCATCTGCGCGCGCGCCTGTCGCTCCACCATGGGCGGCAGGAAGGGAAAGGCGTAAATCTGGCCGTGAGGATGGGGCAGGGTGACGCCCACATGCGCGCCCCGGCTTTCGAAAGGCAGCACATATTGCACCTCGGGCAAGGCAGACAGCGCGCGATAGCGATCCGCCCACGCCTGTAACAGCAGCGCGATGTGATCGACCGGCAAGTCGTGCAGGGATCCATCATCTTGGGTCGAATACACCACCACTTCGCACGCGCCCTTGGCCGCCGGGCGGTCATCGTCGCCCAGACCAACCGCATGCATCGCCAAGCCCGGCCACCGGTTCTCGAACACGGCAACCTCAAAGTCTGTCACGGGAATTTCACCGGGAAAGCCGTCCACTTGCACCGGGGCGAGGGGGTTGAAGTCCTTGGGCGGGTTCAGCGTCCGGGTATTGCGCCCCGCGTTGTAAGCCACCCACTCCCGCCGCAGCGGATGCCAGCGCAGGTGCGGGTTCGGCGCATAGGGCCCTTCGACATCATTGGTAACCGTGTAGTCCCTTTTCTCGCGGCTATAGAGATAGAGCGAGCGGCCATCTTGCTTGCGATGGTCGTGGCGATGAAAATCCATAGGGGGGCGGTTCCAATATCCTGTTACGTGCCGGAAATCGGCACACACCGCACCTTTCCGGCCTGCCCCCTTGGTGTCAAGCCAGCTTTCAGTTCCCGCATTCCGGGAATGTCACAATCCATGCGAAACGGTGCCAATCAAGCCCGGCTACTGCGCTCAGCGCCGCGGGCATTCTACCAGTTCAGGCGATAGACGATCCGGTGCTCGTACTGTTCCCGCGCCCGCACGTCGATGCTGGGGAAGGAGCTGTGGTTGGGCGCGTCGGGGTGGAGTTGGGGCTCCAAGCAGACCGCTTCGGGCAGATTTTCCACCGCGCCCACGCCTGCAGAACCTTGCGGCGCTTCGAGCCGGCCACCGCTTCGACTGTACAGCTGCACCCCCGGCTTATCGCTTTCGATGGTCAGGCTGCGGCCCAAGCGCGGATAGCTCAGCCGGGCATTGTGCGGGCGGTCGTCGGGCAGGACAAAGTGCAAGTCATACTGCCCCCGGCCAAGGTCCAGCGACGATGGCTTGCTGAAATCAGCACCAACGTCTTCCCAATCGATGATCTCGCCCGTCGGGATCTTCGCCTCATCCAAAGCCAGCGCGCCCTCCGCTGGGATTTCCAGCAGATGCCCGGTCAAGGCCTGACCGCCGCCGAGGTTCCAGTAAGGGTGATGGGTCATGTTCGCCAGCGTATCGCGGTTCGAGCGCAGGCCGAGCGTCAGCTCCAGCGCGTCGCCCTCGTCATTGAAGCGATAGTGCGCGGTAAATGTGCGCCGGCCCGGAAAACCATCCGCCCGATGCGGCATTTCCAACTGAGCCAGAATGCCGCCGTTTTCGACCGTCAGATGCCAAAAGCGATACAGCGTCGAACGCGTGCCAGAGTGCAGGCAGTTTTCGCCCTCGTTGGCGTCCAGCTTGAGCGTGCGCTTGCCCACCGTCGCCGTCGCGCCTGCGATGCGGTTTGCCACCGGGCCAATCACACCGCCAACCGCGCCTTTGCTCATCAGATAGTGCAGCGGATGCGGATATTCCCACGTCAGGGCATCACCGCCACCGGCAACCTCGCCATCGGTGTCGGGCAGGCGCAGGGAAAGCAGGCTCGCGCCAACCTCGCCAATCTCGGCAACCAGGCCTTTGCTGGAAACCAAGCGGCCCTTGGAAATGATGGCCCGTTGATAGGTCGTCCAGTCAATGATTTCTGCGGTCGGTTCAAAGCGCGGCTGAGACATGGTGAGCGTCGTTTCATTCAGTGAGTGTTTCCAAGATATAGGATGCCTGAACCCGCTTCGGTACCCTTGCTGTCACTTGCAATCTGCGACCCAATGAAAAAACACTCATACAAGTGTAATACTACTGAAAATATTGGGTTTTTTTAGTAAAGCCGAATCGAAAAAGCGAATCACTACGACCAGTGATTCCCACTGAAAACATGGCGTTTTTCCAGTTAATCCGTGGCGAGTCCTCGCATAATGCTGTGTTTTGCAGCTTACAAGTGCTTGAATCGTATGTGATTCGCCAAAAAACTTGACCCACCGGCCCCGGCTTTGCGATGCCCTAAGCATAGCTCGTTATTTCGCGGGCGCATTTTCGCATTTCAAAAAACGGTTGCCGGGTTCCTTGCCGCGCAGCTGTTCATTTCAAAATTCGGCCCTGCGGACGTTGTCAGCGGGTCTCAAGCATCCCGGCACGGATTTCGGGGCTGAAAATTTGATGGAGTCATAGGACATGAAGTCGGTAGCCGACCTGATCGCCAACAAGAACGCGCTCATTAAGCGCGATAATCGCGGCAAGATCACCGCCGCATCCCTTTCCGCAGCGGGCGTCGCTGTGCTGGCCGCCGCACAGGCCGAAGCACAGGGCGTTGATGGCTTTGAGGACATCACCAGCTCGGTGACGTCATTCGAGCGCATCGGCAACGGCCAAGTCGAGTTCGAACTCGAAAACGGCCAGCGCTTCATCGCGAACGAAGGCCAGTACATCATCGAAGGCAACCAGATTTCTGTTTCCCAGGAACTGGTCACCATCGTTGGTGGCTCAGGGATCAACCCAACGGTCATCGCCGTCGGCGTCGCGGGCGCAGCCTTGCTGGTCGGCGCACTCATCCTGCTGAACAGCGATGACTCCTCCGACAGCACCGCCACCACCACCGGCTCCACCACCACAACGACCA